>Ga0172379_10000048_pt1 | contig 301356 bp, 273 predicted proteins | sample GrowelOW334metaG_FD_119756 | JGI IMG/M metagenome (GOLD analysis project Ga0172379, IMG submission 119756) | Groundwater microbial communities from an aquifer near a municipal landfill in Southern Ontario, Canada - Groundwater well OW334 metaG | ecosystem: Environmental > Aquatic > Deep... | reverse complement strand
GTATCTGCCAGAGTGTTGAAACCCGTGCACCACGTTGGGTGCAGGGCCATGAACCCAAAGCGGTTCATGGTTGGTAGAACAAGTAAAGCGGTCAAAAAGTAGTATCTGCCAGAGTGTTGAAATTGGTATACAAGCACGCTTCAGGAGCGTGTGCCGGCAACGGCGTGCGGGTTCAAATCCCGCCTCTGGCACAGCATTTGTGACTAATGACTAGTAACTATCGACTGTTAACTATTCTTGCCACTTCTCTTCCCACCTTCACCGCATAATTCGTGCCCCGGTCATACGGGTACGTCATTTCCATGTTCGCAAAATACAATCCCGGCACGGGTGTTTTGTAGTGCGGAACGTGATCAATGAAGTTAGTCGTATAGATCGGTTGAGCGTAGGGAATAGTGAACTCCCACTTCTTAATTATGTCTGAGGGTCTCGCGTCGCGAGTCTGAATGTCTGAATGTCTGAATGTCAAGGGTTTGTTAGTGTATGTAGCCAAATAAAAGAGATGGTGTCCGTTGAAATGCTTTTTATCCATAAAATTCGTATGCTGAATAGCAACCATCCACGGGTTGTTTTTTTGGGTCAAATTCAACCAATAGGTTTTATCTAAAACAGGTTCTTTCGTTTCGAGAATGACTGTCTGGGCGCCCAAATATTTGATTCCCGCAAGTCGTGTGCGGTAATTATCCGGCAAGATGTTCTTCTCTAACTTTAAAAATATCGGGCTCGGCAACGTGTTGATGAGTACATCGTAGTTCTCAGTTTCCAGTTCTGAGTTTTTAAAGAGTTCTGACTTCTTAGTTTTTAAACCGTTTGATAACTGAGAACTGGTACTTCTTTGAGAACTGCGAACTGAGAACTGAGAACTGGCTCTTGTCACTGTTTTCACCTCTGTACTATAGAGTATTGTTACGCCTTTACTGACAAGTAGTCTTGAGAAATGGTTGGCAAGAGCCTGGTATCCTCCTTCCGGATAGGCCAGGGAAGGCGTTCGTTTGGTTATCCGTGCCCACATAAACATTGTATTAATGTATGGAGCGTACTCACCGAATTTCTTTTCAAACAGGGGTTTGAACAGTTCATCGAATGCAGTTTTGCCCATCAGGGTAGTTAGAAGTTTGTAGCTGGTAGTTCGGTGATATACTTGCAATGGCGGGCCAAACTTTAACAGCGCGAGTACGATTCCCGCACGAATTCTATCGATAACCGGTATCCGCGGGAATTTCAGCAAATCGAGGGGAGAATCGAGCTTGTATGATACTGAGTCGCTAAACTGTTGAATAGCTAAATTGCTGTTTACTTTGTTTTTTGAATTTTGAGCTTGATTTGTGCTCTTTGTGGATTTGTCATTTGAATTTGAATACAGACTCGCGGTAACGGGTCGTACCATTACTATCTTCTCCCACCCAATTTCCTTGCATAATCCCAATACGTCGCTATCATTCGTAAACCAGTGGTGGTACGCAAAATCCAGATACCATTCCCACTTTTCCTCTTTGAATCCTCCCGCAGCGCCACCCGGTTGTGCATTCTTTTCATATATGGTTACTTTGTGTCCTGCTTTATTGAGCTCGTATGCGGCAGTGAGGCCGGAAAATCCCGCGCCAAGTATGGCAATCTTCATGCTGAAAGTATAGCAAATGTATTAGTTGTCCCTATTACTATCAACTATAAACTAGTAACCAACAACTGGTAACAACTCATAGTTGACAATAGTATCCGCATGTGCTATACTACGGGATATGAAAAAACTACTGTTCGCGGGGGTTACTGTTTTTCTCTTATCTGTTATTTGTTTTCTGATTGCAGCGTCTTCTGTTTCCGCTGATTCTGGTTCATACGGCCAATATGGTCAATACGGTGGTGGAACGGCAGGATCAGGCAAAGTGCTCGTAGATAAAATGGTTCGCAACCCGAAGTCCGGTGAATATGTTGATAACATCGGCTTAAATGATGTCAAATATGTCGCAGATAATGCAGTGTTTTTTAAAGTTACCGTCCAGAATGTCGGCACTAGTACGCTTTCTCGGATCGATGTTGTTGATTACTTACCTTTGTACGTCAAGTACGTTTCAGGCGGACAGTACGATAGTGCGACTCGCCAGGTGAAATTCAGTTTCGATAATGTTGCTCCGAATGAGCGTAGAAGTACCGTTTTACAGGTACGGGTTGCTCCGGTTGCCGAACTTCCGGCCGAGAAAAGCGTCGTGTGTCCGGTCAATAAGGTTGTGGCAAGCGCATCTGAGGGTAATTCCGATGAAGATACCGCTCAATTTTGTATAGAACGTAAGGTTATGGCAGTCTCAGTTCCCCAAACGGGTGATCCGTTGGGACTCATTTTCGGCCTTGGAAGCATTCCGACACTCCTTGCCGGTCTTAAGCTCAGAAAGCGAGCGTAATTTAAGTTCTTAGTTCCCATTTCTTAGTTCTTAAAGAGTTCTCAGTTCTTAAGTACAAAACGAGCCTGTTTAATAACTGTCTCTTAAGAACTATTTGAGAACTGCGAACTAAGAACTGAGAACTAAATATATCCTCTAGCATTTCCTGTAAGTACATTTTCCTTATTGTGTGGATAAATTGTGTATGAACTGGCTTTGCTGCTCTGCAGAGTAGACTATAACCATCAACTCTCAACTATTAACTATAAACTATCTACTATTTTCGCCTCAAATTTCCCCCTTGACAACTATCCTATAATAGTGTACATTTATAGAGTATAGTGCCGGTTCGCGGATATTGCTTTCACGAAACCGGTGCTAGACACTGTTCTTTAACAAGCAGGGTTGTAGAATTCGTTTCCGAAGCGAGAGCTGAGGAATTACGAATTCTAAATCCGCCAACAATCGCTCCGTAAGCCGCAGCGGAAATCTGCTAAGGCGAACGGGAAGATGTGGTGGATTACTATTTCAGTTTAACTATATTTGAGTTAGTCTTTGGGCGCACTGAAGGTAAGGGAAGTACATACCTACTTCTTAACCGCTTCTCTTACCTTTGGTGCGCTCGAAGAAATTAATGGGGCGTACCGCAACGTGTTCCACCCGCGCTGGGTGGGTCGGAGTAGAGGCTAAAAACCCGCCCGACGCGTTGTGATTGCCTTATTAGCGTGCCCTAGGCGGGGCACACCCTCTAAAGGAGGACTTAGAATGAACGCCAAACGGTTTACGATCTCAGTTTTGGTCGGCCTCGTGCTGACCGCCTTGGTGCTCGGGGTTACGAGCACACCGTCTGCGATGGCCGCGCCTGCGGCTCGCGTCGCGGCTCCGGCCGCGTATTCGGCGATTTCGCCGACGTTACCCGTGACGCTCACGGGGGACATGATCGGCAATGCGCCTGGCACGCTCGCGGCCATGTTTAATGGCGTCTTCGACGCCTTGAATAAGCTGATCACCGGCCAGAATGACCAGTCGAACCAGATCTCTGATCTGGCGAAACTGGTGGGCGATCTGCAGAAAGAGATCGCCGACCTAAAGGCCAAGCCGGCCGCGCCCAGCGCTGGTGGAATCTATACCGGCACGATCGATCCGGCCCAGTTGTTTAACCTGACCTGCCGGCTCGATAAGGTTGCGACCTGGAGCGAAGTCTCCGGCGCCGCAGCACAACGCCAAGAAATCGGTGGTAGTGCGGTTCAGCATGCGGATTTTTATCCGATGCCCGGCGTCAAATCGGTCAGCTACTTGATCGGGCCTATGCAGCCGGAAGATACCCCACGCAATTGGATGGGGTTCGGCTCGAATTGGCAGACGGCTGACGACAGCTCGTGCGCCGGCTTCGATTGGGTGACCGACGCGGACAAGTATGCGCTCGGACGCCTCGACACAGGCCATTCCGGTCTCGTGATCGATCTGCGCCAAGTGACCGCCAGCGTGACGCTGACGGTTGACATCCTGCGCGCGAACATCGTCGCGGACGAGGGTCCGCTGACGGACCCGGAAATCGACGCGCTGCTGGCCGCGCATGTGGCGGCCATGAACCCGGCCAGCCAGGCCGATGCCCCGAAGGGCACGGCCGATGCTGCTGCGGCTCCGGCCGCGCCCGTTTGCAACGCGACGCGCGATGGCGATAGCGATGGGCTGGGAATCATTACCGCCCCGGTCGACAGCGTTTTGTCGATCGAAACCTGGGGTGGTACCCGTGGTGATTCCGTCACCGTGGTCCCCGCCGGGGAATCGGTCTCGCGCTCCTGGCAGGGCGGTGCCGTTTGGCGCTGGTCCTGCACGGACACCGACCAGGTTGTGGCTGACGCGCTGGCGAAGAGCGCAACGGTCTACATCTTGGACCAGGAGCAGGCGCGCTAAAGACCTGTACCTGTTCTTTACAACTGAATAGTAACCCTGCTTTCCGGCCACGAGATAATCGTGGCCGGTAGCTCTTTGAAGGCGAGCCGAAGGCTCACTTCCAGAGAGTTACAAATTTAACCATAAACGTATGAAGAACTATGAAATGAATGTAACACAGATCGTTGTTGCCGCACTGTTAGCGGTTAGTTTTGTTGTCTCGGTTTTTATGTGGTCGTTCACCACATTCTGGAACAGCAAAAAAACACGTATGTTGCGGGAAATCGAACTGCAGATTATGGGTCAGCAGGCAAAAAATAGTGCAGTGGACGGTTGTGTTAAAAACACCATTAATACTGAAAGAACCGAAGTATCGTGGGGTTTATACAACTTATGTATGAAAGATAAAGGGTACATGCCGGGAGTCAAATAGTCAAAAAATAGCATGAAAATAATTAAAAAACTCAAACAAACGAGCAAACCACTAGTCTCCGTGGTTATGCCGGTATACAACGCCGGACGTTTTTTGAGTGAGGCGATTGATAGTATTTTGAACCAGACGTATCGTAAATTCGAGTTCATCATAATTGACGATGCGTCAACGGACGAATCGTGGTCCGTTATTAAACAATACAAGCGGAAATATCCCAAAAAGATTTTCGCCATTCGCATGGCAAAGAACATGAATCGTGGGGGAGATACGTGTGCAAGTGAAGGCATCAAACGGGCGCGTGGTCAGTATATCGCTCGTATGGATGCTGACGATATATCCCACCCTGAACGCTTAGCCAAACAAGTTGCTTATCTGCAAAAACACCAGGATATTTTTATGGTTGGTTCTTCTGCATATGTTATCAACGGCGACGGAAAACGAACGGGTGAAAAGAACATGCCGACGACAAACGAGGCGATTTACCGTGAGTATTTTACGTTCCACCCTATGATTCATCCGACGATTATGTTTAGAAATGGTGTCGTAAAACAAAAGCCGTTTTACAAAACAGTGCTTCCGACCAATAACGATTACTACACTTTTTTTGAATTTATCAGCAAAGGATTGAAATTTGCCAATATGTCCGAGCATCTCTTACATTATCGGATTTATGGAAAAAACGATTCTTTGAGGCACATCAAAAAGAGTTTCCTTAACACTCTTCGTGCTCGTTGGAGTATATATAAAACCTATGGATATCCGTTGGATCTGCGGACGGTGGTACAGAATCTCACGCAATGTGCAGTGGTGCTTTTATTGCCCGAAAGTATAACCTACTTCATCTATCTGTTTGCTCGCAAAATACTCGATCGTCAGTTACTAGTAGCCTATCTAAAAGAACAGCTGCGTTTTCCGTCACTTGTGCTGCAAAAAGCCCGTGTATTTGCTTCCGTGTTCATGGCATAATGATGATATGCGTAAGCGTATCATTGGTTATGTAATTCTTTTTGCTCTGTTTTTTTTCCTGGCACTATTGTTTACCTTTCCCTCTGTTTTGCATCTTACGGATAAATTTATCGGTGACGGAGTAGATAACTATCAGCATGCCGGTTTTCAACATGTCGCGTATGAGAGTATGCGCGCAGGGCATTGGCCGTTTAGTCATACTGCGCTCTGGCGCTTTCCGGTCGGTTTTGATTTCAGTCGCGGATTCGATGGTGTCTTAAGTACTCTGACGGGGGCGCTCTTATTTGGATTGTTTCAAAACATCGTGCTTTCCTACAATCTGACAGTCTTGTTTCTGTTGGCATTAAACGGTTTCTTAAGTTATTTTCTTTTTCGCTATATCAGTAAATCCCGCTTTGTCGGATTTATCGGTGGAATGATATATGGATTGTCATTCTATTCGCTCTTGCGGGGTTTTGGACACCCGAACCTTATTGTAACCGGAGGTTTTCCGTTTCTTTTATTTTGTCTCCTGCAATATTATCATCAATCAACTAAACGAAACCTCTTTTTTGTAGCAGTTGCTCTGGTTGTTGTGTTTATGAGTTCTCTGCAATACACCGCACTTCTTTCGATTGCTGTTATTGTTGGAGGATTGGTATTTTTTGCGGCACATCGGGAGGTGGTGATGGAACTGGTTAAAAAATTGCTTTCGCATCGTCAGGCACTGGTCTGGTTTGTTGTCGCGATCGTTACTGTTTTTTGTATTTTGTTTACGAGCCAAGTAGTCGCGCTTATAAAGGGGGATTTTCTTTTTGCTCAGAAATGGGTGTACAATCCGTGGATTCGCGACTATTTTATTCCCAATAAGCTTTTCCCAATGTGGTACGTGAACTTATTGTCTGGTGCGGCAAAGCATGTGGAAGAGGGTGTATTTATCGGGTTTGTGGAGCTCATTCTCTTTGTTTGGTTTTTGATAAAAACCCGTGGCATGAGACTTAAAAGACCGTTGGTGTTATTAATCGGAATCTTTTTTCTTTTCTCGTTGGGAGTAAGAAACCCCGAAACCGGTTTACCGATGCCGTACGTATTGTTAATATCTGTGTTGCCTTTTAAAGCGATTGTGGAAACCGGGCGCTATTACATTCTTTTTTATGTGGGGATCACCCTTGGCATCAGTGTGGTACTGGGGAGGCTGTATCATCGCTCAGTCATCGGGAAAATGGTGGTTGCGACGGTTTTTTGTTTGTTGATTCTTGAACGACTTACTTTCACGTACGCACTTTCTGATACGTTTAAAGGAGATTTTCTTTCTGTTGCACAGTCACTACCTAGCAGAGCGGTTCTGGATATTCCCATTGCTTCTCCCCGATACGACGTACTGCCTTCGTATTACAAAAAGCCAATTATCGGTGGATATATTCACTGGTCAGGGGACACGTCAGATGCACAACTGTTTTTGAACCAGAATCAATTGGTTTGGTTTACCTGTTACAGTAATGCTCCTGCCATTATTGACACAAAAGCGTGGTTCTCGCAACTGCTTGGGAATTTATCGAGGAACGGTGTAGATACCATTGTTGTGCACAAAGACGATCGGTGGAATTGGCCGGAATGCGTAGATGTAGTCCGCCGCTATAAAGAGCTGTTTCCTCATGTTACGGAAATTGACCCTGCTCCACCAGAGTCGCTTCTTGAATATCATTGGGACATGGGTGCGTTAACTGAACGTTGGTATTTTCCGCAGGACGGATATCTAGACTTATGGAGTCTTCACTACACATATGTAAATGGCTCACCACTCATAACTATTTCACTCAATGGAAATCCCATGGCTCTGGATAAATGGATTGTAACAGATGAGATAATTCCGTCCGGTAAGAATATTTGGCATGCGCCCCCGCACGACTCATATCCATATCGTCTCGCGCTTCGGGCAGGCGATTTCCTGGATTTCTCAAGTATGTATTCAGTGATGCAACCGTCTTTTTTTACGGTCACTTATGCGTTCACACCGACTTCTGATATAAAGAAAAAAATACCGGTAATGAACGGTTTACAATTGGAATACCAGGATTCTGAACGCGAAGTTTGGAGCATAACACAATGAAGAAAATAATACGTTCGTATTGGATGTTATTGATATTTGTTTTATTGGAATTAGTCATTGTGGCGGTTAACTATAAACCGGGAACTTTTTTGGTCGGTTGGGATAATGTTTTTTCAGAACTTAACCCCTCTCACGCATTTACCATGAATCTCAACTCCGTGTGGCAGGAATACCGAGGGCTGGGGGTTGAGGATGGCTTGGCACACGCAGCTAACATTATGCATACGCTACTTATTTTTCTTCTCGTCAAAATTCTTCCGTTGCCGATCATCCGTTATTTCTTTCAATTTTTAATGCATCTCGTCGGGGGAATCGGAATGTTTTTTTTCCTGACCCACACGTTGAAACGTCCGCGCGAATATGGATTGGTAGGAGGTCTCTTTTACCAGCTCAATTTGGCAACTGTCCAAATGTTTTATGCACCGCTCGAAGTATTCTCCGTACATTTTGCCGCTTTGCCGATACTGATAGGGATTCTCATACATTACTTACATAAACCGTCAAAGAAAAGGTTATTCGTTCTTGCTTTACTGAACATACTATTCACTCCGCAGGGTTTTGTACCGACAGTATTTATAGCGTACATGGTGGGGGTTATTTCCGTTTGTGTGGCGTTTCTTTTCCAAGATACGTTCAAGAAATTTAAGTACGTTCTGTTGGTAGGAAGTGTCATTGTGCTGGTTAATAGCTTTTGGTTGTTGCCGTTTGCACATGCTGCAATGACACAGGGAGACAATATCCGCACCACGAAGATCAATCTACTCTCGTCGGAGGAGATTCTTGAGAAGAATAACCGCAGAGGAGCGGTGTCTGATGTGGTAAATTTGCGCGGCTTTATGCTCGATACCACAGAATCCGATAAAAATGGAGAGTTCAATTACATTATGAGTACGTGGCGTGAAATTACCAATTCATCTTGGTATATGGTAGTTGGTTTTGTATTTGCAGCGCTTGCTTTTCTTGGTGTTATTAGTGCAATTCAAAAGAAAGAGTTGTATCTGGTGCCCGCGATTGCTGTTGCGTTTTTCATGCTAGGAACTCAAATCCCGCTGCTTGGCGAGTTCAATTGGTGGTTGCGAGGAAAAATACCTCTTTTTGGTGAGGCATTCCGCTTCCCGTTTACGAAATTTTCTCTACTTTTTGTTTTCTGTTATAGTACATTTATATCTTTGGGGCTTGAGAGATTGCTCTCGTTCATTAAGAGTGTTAAGTTTACCCGTATGCTTATTCTTGCTTTTATCTTCGTATTATTTGTTGCGCAACAGCAAATTTTCAAGGGTAATTTCTTCTATGACTCTTTACGACTGACGATTCCTGCTGAGTATTTTCAACTGATCAGTTTCTTTCAAAAACAACAGGCAGACGGTCGGATTATGACACTCCCGCAACCTTCGTATAGCAACTGGATGTTTTATACATGGGGAGGTAGGGGTTCCGGTTTTTGGTGGTACGGTGTCAAACAGGCGGTTCTTGAACGGCCATTCGATCCGTGGAGCAAATTGAATGAACAGTATTTTAACGAACTTCATTATGCGCTGCAGCTGCAGGATTCCAGTCTCCTGCAGAATGTGATAAGTAAGTATGCGATTTCCCATATTGTTCTTGACGGTTGGGTTAAAACTGACAGTAAGGTTCAAGAATCCCTAAAGCTTGATAAATTTATTCGCGCATCATTACCGGTTGTTCAGGTGGAAAAATGGGGCAACATAACTGTGTATACGCTGTCTCCAAAAAGAACTGTTGGATTTATGAATAACCTTAAAGAAGTAAGTTATTCAGGTACGCATGAATATATTGACCAGGCATATTATGACTCTGGAGACTACGTAGCAAATACTGCAGGTGCTGGAATCGTTTATGCGTTTCCTAATTTATTCACCAATCTGACGCAAGACAGTCTTGATTTTACCAGTAGTTTGACAAACGGAACATTAACATTAACGGTACCACTCGATTATACATTAGACCGAAACGCGGGACAGGCGCTGGTTGTCGGTAAATACAGTGATTACGAGCAGTATGTTGACACATTGGTACGTGTTGAAAATGACAAGATGACTATCGAGCCGGCATTCTCGGGATTGGAAGTTTTTGGTTTGCGTTTGGATGAATCGTTTGTACGTAACAAAGTAATTTTATCATTGCCCAAGGGGATAGATGAGATAAGTTTTAACGGTGAGCCAATTCCTTTTGGAGTAACTAAACATGTGAGTGCTTTGACAAAGTTTCCCAACATAGTTATAGGCAAACGGCAGCATGTGCTTACCTTCACCTCCGAATACCTTTTTAAAGATCCCGAATTAAAACGATCGGGAGAATTACTGCCTGGTGCTGCATCTCGTATCACAATTAATATTGGTGAAAATATACTGGACAGTGGTAATTATAAATTAGAGTCTCCCTGCAGTGAAACGGAACGTTTTATTGATGATGGTATCAGTACTGCTATTCTCTCTGATACCGCAGTTTCATTACTCGCAAAAACAGCTTCTACCTGTTTTCATCAGTATTTTTCTCAGGCAAAACAATCGAGTGGGGTGGTTATTGCAATTGTTACAAATTATCAAAGAGGCTTAACTTTGCGTGTAGTGGTTGATAACCCACAGCAAAGTACAAATGTTATTGACTCAAAACTCAGCTCCCACTCATTGTTGGGCGTACTGCTTGTTCCACCGACAACCACGTTTGATTATGAAGGCTATGGTTTTCATGCTCGCGCGGTTTCTTACGATCAGACTATCTCTGAAACTCAAATTCAAGGGTTATATCAAGGATATATTCCATATCGCTGGTTGAAGACGATTCGTTTGGTCCCCGTGGTTAACGAAACGCAGGTAGCGGGGTCGGATGTAACAGCAACAGATCATCCGCTGCCTTCCGTGTATATGATCACTGGTGTCGTAGGAGGAATAGTACAAATCCCCCAGGCGTTCGATAAAGGTTGGGATGCGTATGTTGTTCCGGGTACGGGATTTGTCGATACGTACTTCCCGTATATATCGGGAAAGAAACTGATTGATCACGTTTTGGTCAATAACTGGGCGAACGGATGGAAAGTCGCGAGTCACGGGTCCAGCCTTCGTCAAGACTACGGCCGGCAAGCACGAGTCACGGGTCAACAAAATATAGTTATAGTCTTCTGGCCGCAGTATTTGGAATATATTGGGTTTGGGCTCGTTGTCGTTACGTTGCTCGTTGTGGTGCTGTTTCCGAAGCGGCGAGTGGAGAGGGAATAAACGTGCCGCGCACCACGTCTGTTTTGGCAATCATAGTTTCGATTGTGTGAAAGTTGGTAAGAAGTATATAATAAATTCCAGCATGAACTCCACGTTTCTATTATTAAGGCCTGCAAAAACCGAAGAAATATCGCCCAGTGCGCAGGTGGGTCTTATTTCTTCGTTTCTTAACATCGGCAAACGGTCGCTCGTTGATTCTCTTTTATTGAAGCCGCACAAGTATTTAAGTTTTGAGATAGCAAACTTCGAACAAAAGACCCGGTTTTATTTGTATCCGCCGGAAGAATTGAAAGGGTATTTCGTAAGCCAGGTTTTGTCTCATTACCCGAAAACACTCGTTACCGACGAAAAAACAGATCCGCTCTACGCAGTCGTAAAAGGAAAAACAAGCTCAGTTGCGTCGTTGCAACTCGTGCATACGTATCATTATCCGTTCAAGACATATAAACAGTTTACGGACATGCCTCCGCTTACGGCGCTTCTCGGGTTTCTGTCGCGCCTGAAAGACAACGAAGCAGCATTTATTCAGTTTCTTTTGCGGGTACCCGGAAGCCAAACAGCAGAGCAACAAAAGCTTCGTTCAGCCATGAAAGTTGCAGGTAGCGAAGGAAAAGAAGAAGCCAACCCCTTCAGTAAACTGATTCAGGAAAAATTAACCGCACCCCTCGTGCAATGCCAGTTACGTTTAGTATTTTCTACTTCCCAAAAAGAAGAAACGCGCTCGCGGCTTGCAGAACTTGCGGGATCATTCGGTATTTACACATTATCTGAGGGTAATAGTTTCAAGTTTCAAGTAGCAAACGGAATGACCAAACGGCCTTTATTTAACAAAATTGCCGAACGGAAATTTTATTTCATGGAGCCGAAAACATTGCTTAATCTTGACGAAGTAAGTTCGCTGTGGCATTTGCCCGATAAAAAATTCGAAAAAATCAAAGCGATTCATTGGGGTAAAACATATCTTTCCGAAGCTCCGGACAATTTGCCTGTTGCGGAGGAGATGAAAACCGACGAAGAAAAGAAAGAAGTCAATTTCTTTGCGAAAACCGAATGGCATAATCATGATGCGATCTTCGGCTTGAGCCGTGAGGACAGAACCAAACATGTGTATGTCATCGGGAAAACAGGTGCCGGAAAATCTACCCTCATTGCCAATATGGCGATTAATGATATTAGAAACGGTGAAGGGGTTGCGGTAATCGATCCTCACGGAGACCTTTCGGAAATGATTCTCGAATATATTCCCAAACGTCGAATGCAGGACGTGGTGTATCTCGACCCGACACTTGACGACGGACGTGCTTTTGCCTTAAATCTGTTTGATAAAGAGGCAGCAGAACATACGGACGTGATCGCTTCAGGCATCGTTTCTGTCTTTTACAAGTTGTATCATGACTCGTGGGGTCCACGTCTCGAATATATTCTGCGCAATACGATTCTGACAATGCTTTATTACGGCGACGGGACGTTTGCGGATATTCCCCGCTTGTTGTCTCAACCGAAATTCCGTGCACAGGTTGTTGCAAAGATAGCGTTAAAGGATACTATCCTTGCCGAATTCTGGAATAATGAATACGAAAAAATGACCGAAAAACTGCGAATCGAAGCAATCTCACCAATCCAGAATAAAGTCGGTCAATTTCTTTCATCACTCCGTATTCGTCATATTGTCAGCAGTCAGCATTCGACGTTTTCACTTGATGACATTATGAATAACGGCAAGATTCTTATTCTAAACTTGTCTCAAGGGAAACTCGGAGAAGACACGACAGCCCTACTGGGCGCTATGTTTATCACCAAAATGCAGCTTACCGCCATGCGTCGAGTGGGGATGAATAAGGACAAGCGCAAAGATTTTTACTTGTACGTCGACGAGTTTCAGAATTTTGCGACCGGCTCATTTATAAAAATTCTTTCGGAAGCACGTAAATACCGTTTGAATCTCGTTCTCGCCAATCAGTACATCGGTCAGGTAGAGGAAGATATTCAAAAAGCAATATTCGGAAACATCGGTACCATGATTACGTTTGTTATTGGAGCAAGTGACGCAGAGCTTATTCAACATGAATTTGGTGGAAAATTCACAGCCAACGATCTTGTTGCATTGGGGAAGTTCCAGACGCTTCTTAAGATGTCGATAGGTGGACTCACATCCGACCCGTTTTTCGCAAATACGCTGCCATTGCCGAAAGTAATTAATGCCAATAAGGACAAAATTATTCGTCTATCTCTCGAAAAATACTACCGGAAAATATAAGTACAAATGCTGAATAATTAAGCCCAAATAAAGTACAAAGTTTTAAGCTTAAAGCTTCAATTTTCAGTCTTTAAGCTTTATTCTGTCTTCAATATTCTAGCTTTGTACTTATGTTTCCGATGTTGACTTTTCTCTGTATTTTGTTATCGTGTGTGTATGAATTACACGCCGCTCCCGCAGTATCTTATTAACTCTCTTGAACACGCTCAGCAACCCGGACATCAAAATAACGGAGTAGGAATTGCAACAAAAGCGATGGTGGGAGTGCTTCTTACATTGTTTGTTGTTTTAGGGAGTTTCACATTCTTGCTTTTTCAGGGACCAAAAACCAACTCTCGAGCATCTGATTTACCTCCGACACCCCAATTCCGCATACCGACGACATTTGTTGTGCCGACGGATGTGCCGACTCCAGAAGTAACAACCCCCTCCGGAACTTTTCAACAGTAATTGCTATTTAGAAAGCGCACAGGAACCGTGTTTATCGAGAAGGAGCATCTTTTTTCCTTGGTTCCACAAATTTTCGAATATTTCCTTCTGCATTGTCGCGAGATGACTGTTGTAGATTTCAAAACAAAAAATATCCCCATCATCAAGGTAATTGCACACCGCATACACGTTGTTATATATAAAAATATCCTGCGTAATAGTGAGCACTGACGGACTGAGGTGACGTAATTCACACCAATGGGCGATAAGTTCAAGAACATTAGTGAACGGTTTGACTATTTTTGAGTTTGTAAGTGAGCGGATAAAAATTTTATTCTCAACAAGTCCTTTTCTCAGTTCTTCCGCCTCTTTCTGAGGCATATACGCATCAGCTGTTGCAACTTCATAACTGAGTAATTCGTGCTTTGCATGGAGAAGGTTCCAGTTTACTTGTGAAAGGCCGCGCTCACCACGATAAAACAAAATCTGTGAACCCGGTTTATTCGAACCGACATACTGTTCTAATGTCTGAACCGTTTTCGGAAGACTTGATTTCAACGCAACAAGCTCGCGCTCCTTTTCTGCAAGTAGTAAATCGAACTGAGACGGACTATTGGCAATAAATTTAAACCCTGCTGTTTCAAATTTCTGCAAAACAAGACGCTTTTCAATCAGTTTGTCCAAAATTCTGTACACTTTGGTTCTACCAATATGAATGCTTCTGCTGATACTCAGGGCTGTCGCGGATTTTTTTTCCAGTAAATCGAGGTAAATTTGAGCCTCCTCGGTACTTAGACCGAACGGCTTGAGTAGAGCAATGGCATTGTCTGTTTGATCGGACATCAAGTATACATTATCAGGTACCTTGATTATAATCAAGCGTATGAAAAACAAAGGGACAACTTTTATACTCGTTTCGGCGTTCTTCTATGGAACGTACGGAATCTGGTCCCGACTGATGAGTAGTTCGTTCGGAGAATTTTCTCAGGCATGGACAAGAGGAGCGATGTTGCTTGCATGTATCTTAATTCTCAATTTTCGATTTAGAATTTTCAAGAAAATACAAAAAAAAGACTGGCCGTGGTTTATTGGGATAGCGCTTGCCGGAGGACTGAATCAGGCTCCATATTTTATCGGTTTTAAATATCTCAGCATCGGTACGGCGACCATGCTTTTTTATGCTGCGCTGGTTGTTGGGGGATATGTGATCGGAAAACTCGTTTTTCGGGAAAAGATAACAGGAATAAAACTTATAAGTCTTGCTCTAGCACTTATCGGAATCGGTGCGGTATACCGGTTTTCCCTCACTCCCGATCAATTTATTCCGGCAGCTCTCACGATGATTGCCGGATTATTGGGAGCGACTGCAGCGGTTATGCCGAAGAAATTGTCTGGTGAGTATCCGGAATTCCAGATTATGGCAGGGTATTTTATTGTCATGATTGTAGTAAACGGTTTTCTGGGAATTGTCCTTCACGACCCGCTTCCGTCACTTGCCATATCGATCCCCTGGTTGGCACAACTGGGATATGCTACTGCAATGCTTCTTGCCAATTGGGCTGTTATTGAAGGATTTAAATACCTTGATGCGAGCATCGGAAGTCTTATCGGGCTTGCGGAAATACTTTTCGGTGTAACATTCGGAATTATGTTCTTCGGTGAAACACTCGGAATCGGTACGATTATCGGTGGGGTCTTGATCGTTGCTTCAGCCGCGCTGCCGAATATAAAAGTAATTAAAAGAGAACAATCATAGTTTGTAGGCAGCTCGATACCCAGTTTTCTACGCTCCGTGGGGGCCCCTTAGTTTCCCCAAGTCGCCGAAAATTGGTATCTTCGCAGCCTGGCTATTATTGTTACAAGACTTTCAGACAATCAGACATTCAGACCTTTAGACTCTTAGACTCGTGACTCGCGACTTTTTGCTATAATTGTCACATGTTCAAACAGCAGATAATTGATCTATTAAAACAGGTTGTTGATGCAGAATTTCATTCTTTAATAGAGGTCTTTGTGTCTCCTGAAGTTGCTCACGGAGATTATTCGACGAATATTGCCATGATTTTAGCCCGTCACGTCAAGACGAATCCAATGCAACTCGCTGCAGCTCTTGTTGACAAGCTAAACCTATCTTTTTCTAATGGCATGAAGGGTTCAACCCTTCATGTAGCTCGAGTGGAGGTAGCAAAGCCGGGATACATAAATTTCTTCCTGAAGCCTGAAGCGTACAGCAAGGTTGTACAGGAGGTTCTTGCTCAGAATGATAACTATGGGCAGAATTCCGAGCTGAAGAATAAGAAAATTATGGTCGAATACGGGCATCCGAACCCGTTTAAAGTCATGCATATTGGACATTTGAGAAATTTTTGTTTAGGAGTGTCCATTGCCAGACTTCTAGAGGCATCGGGAGCCACAGTCATACGGACGAACTACCAGGGTGACGTTGGAATGCATGTTGCCAAATGTGTGTGGGCGTTGCAAAAGAAAATTCGAAATTCGAAATTCGAAATTCGAAACGGGGACGTTGTAGGGGCGAATCTTGATTCGCCCGATGCACGTGTCAAATTATTATCCGAATGTTATGTTGAGGGGGCAAAAGCCTTTGAAGAAAGTGAGGAAAATAAAAAAGAAATCATCGAAGTTAACAAGAAGATATATACGGAAAAGGAAGGAGAGGTTCATGAATTGTGGAAGCTCGGAGTAAAGTGGAGTTTGGAAAAGTTTCACCAAATTTATGATCGTCTTGATAGTCATTTCGAGCGGGAATATCTTGAAAGCGAAACATTGGAAGTTGCCAAAGTACAAAACGAAGAAGCTATTAAAAAAGGAATTCTTGTCAAAAGTAAGGGAGCGATTATTTTTAACGGCGAGCCGTATAAACTCGATACGAGGGTTTTTCTTAACAGTGAAGGGCTGCCGACGTACGAGGGTAAAGAACTTGGTCTTGCACAAATGGAGTTTAAAGACTTTGGCCACATAGATTTGTGTGTTCATAACGTCGCGGTAGAGCAAAAAAGTTTTTTCGAGGTAACCTTCAAAGTTGAAGAGCTTTTGAACCCGGAATTGTTCAAGGGAAAGCAATACCACAACGCATATGAGTTTGTCGGTTTGAAAAGCGGGAAAATGTCTTCACGAAAAGGTCAGGTGGTTACAGCAGAGTTGATTCTCGATGAAGCACACAAAGCAATTGCCAAGGTAATTGTGGAGAATAAATCAGTTTTACCAGAAAGTGATGTTGATGCGATCGCATTAGCAGCAGTCAAGTATTCGTTTCTTAAAATGAGTGCATTTAAATACTTAGCATTTGATATTACCTCAAGCGTTTCAATGAGCGGAGATTCTGGTCCGTATTTGCAATATACCTACGCACGATGTAAGAGTGTGTTAAGAAAGAGTCCTGAGTCACGAGTCACGAGTCACGAGTCTAAGGAACCAAGACGCGAGACCCAAGACGCGAGACCCGCGACACATGCATACGAATACAACAACGAAGAACTCGCTATCCTTAAAGCTCTTGCCAAATTTCCTGAAGTTGTTGAAACAGCGACAAAGAGTTATGACCCTCATTTTGTTGCGGTATATTTAAACGAACTTGCCCAGACGTTTAATACGTTTTACAACAAACATTCCATATTAAGTGGGGAGCAAATGGAACTTCGTATAAATCTTACTCAAGCAGTCTCACAAGTTCTCAAAAATGGCTTGTATCTTTTGGGAATCCGGACTGTCGAAAGAATGTAAAAATTGTCATTGCGAGGCTCGATAGAACCGGCCGAAGCAATCTCGTAATTATTCTTGTACTTATTCTGGATTGCTTCGCTGCGCTCGCAATGACTTCATGACTTCATACTGAAAATTATGTATGATGTTAGTAATGGTGAAGAAACGTATTTTTAGTGGTATTTTGTTCTTTTTGTTACTCCTGTCTTGTGCCGGTAACGTCTATGCACAAATCACTCCCATGCCCACCGATGCACCGGGAGTTTCTGCATGGCGTTTTGACCCGGTGACGACCGAAGTCGGGAAGCGAGCAGAGCGTGCGCGTCAATTTGTAAATTGGATATTAACTCATCCCTCCATCGACAATCATGCAGTTTTTCGCCAGGTGTGGCTTATCTCGTCAGGTGTTACGTTCTTTCTGATTCTTCTAACGGTCATACTGATGGGTGTAGGAGTTCTGGTTGCCCGAAAGCGTGATATTTCAATTAAAGTCGACATCGCACCGATTCTCTGGAAGGTTGTACTGCTTCTGGTGTACACCGCATTTTCATACTGGATTGTGCTTGGTCTTATGCAGGCAACGGATATTCTTATGCAATTTTTTATCAAATTGCTGAATGCGGATAAACTCTTCCGCATCTTCTTTGCCGCAACCAGCGAGGACGGGTATCGAAACTTTGTGGGTTATCGGGATTTTGATCCGTTGAAGCAAGAAATGGTGAAAACATCCTGGTTTCTGATCGATGTATCTTCTTATACCTACTTCGTCATGGGAATTGTGGTTGTACTGCGTAAAATTGTTCTGTGGTTTTTGCTTATTGTCGCTCCGTTTTTGGCACTTCTTATTCCGTTTCGGCTTATCAGAAATACCGGGTGGATCTGGATCGGGGTTTTCTTTCAATGGGCTTTTTACGGACCGTTATTTGCACTTTTTCTGGGTTCATTGACTGCAATCTGGTCAGCAGGAATTCCGTTCAGGTTTAATTTCTACCGTATTTTGAACGGCACTACGGCAAGTTCAACTGACAAAGTCGTATATCCATTAAGTATCAATATCCTTTACGGTGGTCCGCAGCAAGCTCCGGGTGCGCAGGGTGCTCCGTTATCATCAACTGACGGATCGATCAATACCTCGAACTATGTCGACACGTTTGCAGAGTACGTTATTTCCCTTGTTATGTTGTGGGTAGTTATGATTCTTCCGTGGTGGCTTCTGAGAATATTCAGAGATTATTGTTGCGAAGGTATTTACGCCATGAAAAACATACTCTTAAACATGTTGGAACAACAGAGTCACGGACCAACACCGGGACCGATAGGACCTGCGAATATTCCAAAACAATCCTTCTCACAGAAAATGCAGATACCGCACGAGCAGGCAGTCTCACAAGGTATGCGTGCCACATCGGCAATCGAAAACATGCAAAATATGAAACAAATGGATGTGTCCGAGATTACTCGGCGTATGGATGTCCAGATCGAAAAGCTTTCGGATATTGCCCGGTTTGAAACAAAGACAGACCGAAAAGAATACGTGCGTGAGTTTATGGAAAAGATGCGCAATCCGATGGCAGCTGAAAGTAAGGAAGAACGGTCTCAATTTATTAAACTGAAGACCGAAATGTCCGAACGGGCAGTTAAGGGTGATGTGAATGCACAACAATTCCTCAATGCGACAACAAGTACGGCAACAAGCGTGCGTCAGGCGATTCAGCAATTTGCCCAGAATAAGGCACAAACGGTAACGAATATTCAGAATATTTCACAACACGTGAACATATCCCAGAACGAGGTCAAAAACATCACGCAATCCATGGTAAACGACGTTGTAGGTGACAAGAAGGTTGTTAACAACATTGCCAATAATGCACATGTTTCGGATTCTCAAACGTCACAAGTGTTGCAATCAATACCGAAAGCGGTCGAGGAGTCGAAGCAGTCGGAGGTTATCAAATCGGTAGCACAAACGGCAGGAATCACTACAGACAAAGCAACAACAATTCTTACAAAAGCTGCCGAGCATGTACAGACAACAGCGGTAGCAGAACGAATTGCATCGCAAACAAAAACCAATATCGATCAGGTCAAGAAAGTGGCACAAGAAGTGCTGTCTAAGCCGGCTACACAGAAAGTAAGCGCTCCCGCAGAGCTTATCGCTCGGCCACAGACAATGTCGATAGATGAATACGAGGAAGTTAAGAAGATGTGGACCGACCATTATGAAAAGGGAGAGATACCACTCAGTGACACAATTAAAACGCGTAAAGATTGGGTTGAGAAAGATGTGGTCTCGTTAAACAATACGCTTAACAAGCTCATTTCCGATAACGAAGAAGTTCGTGCCGAAGGATTGCAAGAAGTTGCCGATGTTATTCCATTCTTCATGCTCGGTAATATGAGTATGCAGGATATCGCAGCATATTTGAAGGCGAAGGTTTCTGCTGCACAAGAAATCCAGAACAAGATGGGGGCGGTTGAAGAAGTTCAGCAGGCAATGGGTAACAAAGTCGAGGAACAGTTTGTGGATGTAGAACAGCAAGCCGAGGGGGTTAAAGAGCAAACAATGCAACTCGAACAGGAAATCGAAGACGTCCAGACCAAGAGTCGCGAGTCGCGAGTCGCGAGTCAAGAATCGCAATTCAATGAAAACACAAGTAGGGGCGAAGTTACTTCGCCCGCTGACGTTTCGTCATTTGCAGGCATGTCAGCAAAAACCGTTGTTATAAATCAAGGCATCAACAGGCAGGAATTCGAAAGTATTTTGAAACGCATGGATATCCAAATTCAAAAGCTTTCAGATATTGCCCGCGCACAAACAACAATCGTTAAGGCTGAGCAATCCAACACTCAGTCTGCACAGGAATATAAGCAATTGGTCAATAAGTCAACCGAGGCTGTCCAGGAAAAAATCCAACAGTTATCTCATCAGGAATTGTCGCTGATGAATACGACAGACGCAGTTTCAACCGAAACCAAATCTACCGTTTCCAACGTGCAAAAAATTCTGGACCTATGGACAACGGGTGTCTCTAACGATCAACAACTGTTGTCCAGAGTGTCTGAGATCACACATGTCTCGACACCGGATGTTGCACGTATTCTTACGACATTATCAGAGGTCAGTGCGACAACAACACCCCGAGACATGCTGACTGTGCTTTCCGAGAAGACCAATATAGAAAAAGAAACGGTTACCCAAGTTGTTAAAAAAATAACGGAAAGCGCACTTTCCAAAGAAGTTCTTACCGGTATTGCGACATCTCAAAACACAACAACAGATATAGTGAAGGATGTAATTGAAAAAGTAAATTCAACGCTCACCGAAGCGGCGGGGGTAACCACCTTGCAGTCCATAGCTGCAGAAACGCACCAGAAGCCCGAAGGACTGGTGCAAACATTACAATCGGCTCTTGCCGCCGTTGCCGTGGACCAGGTGGCTGTGGAAAGCATTGCACAAGCATCGGGAATGAAAGCGGATGTTATACAGGCGGTTATACAAAAAATTCCACAGGTCGTCACAACACAGCAGCCGGCAAACGTAATCTCAACGCTCGTAAAAGCAACAGAAACCACTAAAGAAACTGTTGAAAGAATGCTGGAGAAGCTTACAGAGAAAACTAATGAGAAAACAACTGTTAAGGAAACACAACAGCTCGTGCAACAAGCACTTCGACCGGCTGCGCTGGCCGATCGCGGAAAGAAACCGCTCGATAAGGGAGTGAATTTGAGGTCAAAAATACTTGATTCTGGAAAAATGATCGCGACACCCAAAACTATGGGTATTGACGAATATGAAGAGCTCAAACGCATGTGGATAGAACACTATACAAATGGAGAAGTACCATTTACCAAAGAAATAACTTCTCGCATTGTCTGGGTACAACGGGATGCGGTAATACTCACCAACGTCTTGAACAAGCTCGTGTCAGCAAACGAAGAAATTAAAGCGCAAGGACTTACTGCCGTCTCCGATATTATTCCGTTCTTTATGTTGACCGATATGACTATTCAGGACATTGCCATGTACTTGAAAGCCAAGCTTGCAGCTGCTCAGGAAGTAAGTGAAGCCCTCTTGAAAGAGGAAGAACTCAAGAAAATGCTTGAAGAAAAAGCAATCGAGTATGTAGAATTGCCGGCGACAGCTAAAGAACCGGCGGTAACAGCAGAGCTCCCGGTGCAGGAAATGAAGATGGATGATTCGAAGAACCAGTCGTGAATAGTTAATAGTCACTAGTTGATAGTCAATGGTTGTATTATGCTTATTCTTGATCAGTTAATTACTCAATTTCTTTATAATCTTTTACCTCACGCCTATATAACTAATCTTTTTTTTATGTTCTTTTCTGCCGTAGGATCATTTTCTGTTATCTGGATAGTGTTGGGAATAATACTTATTGTCATTGAAGAAAAAAAGCATCATGAGTTTGTCCTGTTTTTCCTGGGTGGCTTGATTGTCACTGCGGTACTCACCAGTTTTGTTATTAAACCGGTTGTTCATCGTTCCCGTCCGTCTTTTGCGAATGCGATTGCCAAACCCGCGGATTATTCGTTTCCTTCAACCCACGCGGCAACATCCTTTTTTGCTGCTACGTTGTTAACTTTCTACCATAGGAAGAAGAAAGCGCTATTTTATACATTAGCCGGCCTGATATCATTCTCGCGCCTGTATTTGGGGGTACATTATGCAGGGGATGTGCTTGCGGGTGCTATAATAGGGATACTTATCGCCTATGCGATAAGTAATTTTCAGTTTACAGTTTTCAGTTTACAATTAAATCATGGCGTTTGCACGATCTCTCAGAAAAGGGGACATACAAAAAAGTCCGAGCACTCCAAAAGAAAACGGTAATTTTATACTCATTCTTGACGATGTGTACGACACATTCAATGTGGGTGGTATGTATCGGGTTTCCGATGCGGCGGGGGTGACCAAAGTCTATCATTGCGGACAAACTCCCGTACCGCCTGATCCGAAAATAGTCCGTGCCTCGGTCGGGCTGGTGAACTATATTCCGTGGGAATACAAACAAGACATTCTGGCACTTGTCAAAAGTCTGAAAGTCGAAGGTTATACGATTATTGTGCTGGAACAGAACGAGAAATCGATTTCAATTGATGAATTAGGGATGAGAATGGGGAACGTAGGGGCAAGGCATGCCTTGCCCGTACAACAAAATATCGCATTGATATCCGGCAATGAAACCTTTGGTGTCAAGCAAGAGGTGATAGAGCTTGCGGACATTGTTGTCGAACTTCCGATGTACGGTATCAACAAATCCCTCAATGTGGTTGTATCCACGGGAATAGCACTCTATGAAATACGGAGAACTCTAAGCTTAGAGGACAAATAGCAAAGCAACAAGGAAACTTCAAGCTTTAAGGTTTAGGCTTCAATTAATCTTTAAGCTTTAATATTTAAGCTTAAATTTACTTTTTCGCCATATTCAGCGTCTCAAGGAAGTCTTTGTTAGTCTTAGACTTGCCGAGCTTGTCGATAAGTGATACTAAACGCTGTTCTTCGTCGAGAAGCAGCAACATGTGTCGAAGTGTTGTAATTTTCTTAAACAATTCGTCGTTTTGCAACAACTCGTCATGTCGTGTGCCTGATCTTTCTATATTGATTGCCGGATAAATGCGTTTTTCGGCAAGTTTTCTTTCAAGATGTACCTCCATGTTGCCGGTACCCTTGAATTCTTCGTAGATAAGATCATCCATGCGCGAACCTGTTTCGATAAGCGCAGTACCAATGATGGTCAAACTACCGCCTTCTTCACAGTTTCTCGCTGCTCCTAAGAACTTTTTGGCGGGGAAGAGTGCTGCCGGGTCAAATCCTCCGGACAAGGTCTTACCAGACGGACCAACGGAAAGATTGTATGCTCGGGCAAGACGTGTTATTGAGTCAAGCAAAATAACAACATCTTTTCCTATTTCAACCAACCGTTTCGCTCGTGCCAAACCGAGTTCAGCAACAGCGATTTGATGTTCAGGCGACTCGTCAAAATTCGAAGCAACCACTTCACCTTTTATGTTTCGTTTCATATCGGTTACTTCCTCAGGTCGCTCGCCGATAAGAATGGCAATAAGGTGCGAGTTCGGGTTGTTGGTGATCACACCTTGTGCAATTTCTTTCAAAAAGGTTGTCTTTCCTGCTTTTGGAGGAGATACGATCATGCCTCGTTGACCATAACCAATAGGAGAGAGAAGGTCAATAATACGGGTAGACACGATTTTTGTATCATACTCAAGCGTAATCTGTCTGTCTGGGTAAATAGGAGTAAGTTCCTCATATTTACGACGTTTAATAGTATCGCCTTGCAGGGGAAGATCATTTATTTTTGTAATTTTCAAAAGACCATGATATTTCTCGTTTTGCTTCGGTGGTCGAGCGAGCCCGACTACCTGATCACCTTGGCGAAGCTGAAATTTGCGGATCTGTGACATGGAAACGTAGATATCGTCACTTGATGGGGCAAAGCCCGGTCGCAAAAATCCATATGTTGTATTTACGATATCCAAAAATCCTTTAACTTCAAAAGCGCTTCGAAGATCGTCTTGAATGCGCCGTTCAAACATACCTTCATCCGGTCCTGTCGGTCGAGCAGCTGGTGATTGGTAATTAGTAGTTGGCTCGCCTCGCTGCGAAGCGGGTAGTTTGGAACTGGGAGTTTGTTGTCCCTCAGCTACACTCGGTGTCTCATTAACTCTTGAACTATTAACCATTAACTCTGGACTCTTAACTTCTGGTTCTGCCACAATACGTTTGTCCTCGGGCGTGTTAATAAGGGTAGAGACGTCGAGCATCTCTTCTTTAGCAGGCTCTGCAGGAGCAGTTTTTGATCTGACCATGAATAAGGAATAATAAATTGATAATCTAATTGGAAACGAGAACCTGATGTATAAGTATCGACAATAAAATTGCTACTATAAAGCAATGTCGCATTGTTGTTTTCCCACGGTTTGCAAAAGGTGAGTGCGTCTCAATCCACGACGTAGTCGGGATCGAAGAACTACACTTTATAATCTTCAGCCTTCTCAGGCTGGAGGTTACCCTAAATAAGTTCTTGTGTAGGAAAATATTTCAATGCGCTTCTTAACCTTACAGTAGCATCCTTACTATATCCCATTATACAGTAGTTGTCAAGAACCGCATTGGCTTGACATTTCTTGAGTACATTGATACCCTTAGGGGGTAGGGGTATATCCCGACAAAGTCGGGGTAAGTAAAAAGTTAAAAGTTTAAAGTAACAAGCAATTATGAAAGATTTAAATGAGAGCACTATACATATTCAACGGATAAATAAGATCATCGGACAGTTAAAAGGTATTCAAAAAATGCTTGAAGGCAAGCGTGATTGTACTGCTGTATTGCTCCAGATAGGTGCCATAAAAGCGGCGGTCAATAATTTAGGACTTGAAATTGCAAAAGGCGAGGTGTGTAATCTTATGCCTGAGCATAAGGAAAAATTGGAAGCAGTGTTAAAAGAAATATCACGAATATAAGTTGAAAGTCGTAAGGTGTAAGTTGTAATAAAGTTTGAAGTTGTAAGTTGAAACAGCTGATTAAAACTACAACTTAATTATTACGACTTTAATACAACTTACGACTTACAAGTTATAACTTTAAAGCATGGAAAACCTTATCATCATCGGCGGAGGACCGGCAGGACTTGCGGCAGCAACATATGCAGCCCGCGCAAATTTAAAACCGTTAGTTATTGAAGGCTCTGTTCCTGGAGGGCAATTAACACTTACTTCAGATGTAGAAAACTATCCGGGTTTCTCGAAAGGGATACTTGGACCTGAGCTTGTCCAGGAAATGAAATTACAGGCAGAGCGATTTGGAACGCGGTTTATTTCCGATTCTGTACAAAAGATTGAGTCAGACAAAAGAGCCAAAAATGTTATAGTAAGCAGTGGTACGATGTATTCTGCACGGGTTATTTTGGTTGCGACAGGTGCAGATGCCCGATGGCTCGGGTTACCGTCCGAGCAGAAACTTCGAGGCAAAGGAGTCTCGGCATGTGCGACGTGCGATGGATTTTTCTTCAGAAATAAAGTGGTCGCGGTTCTGGGTGGTGGCGATTCCGCCATGGAGGATGCATTGGTACTCACACGTTTTGCGACAAAAGTCTATGTAATTCATCGAAGGGACAGTTTTCGGGCATCAAAAATTATGCAGGAGAGAGTATTAAAACATCCGAAGATAGAAGTTATTCTTAACGCTGAGGTTTTGGAAATAGTCGGAGAAGAGAAAGTAACGGGAATAAAGTTAAAAATTCCGAAATCCGAAAACCGAAATCCGAAACAAGCACTAAAATCCGAAGATCTAAAACAACTTCGAAATTCGAGCTTCGAGCTTCGAGATTTACCCTTGGACGGAGTATTTGTGGCTATTGGTCATACGCCGGCAACTAAATTTCTTGAGGGCTCGGGTGTGCTTCTTGATCCGAAGCAATACATATATACAGGCGCCAGGGTTGCATTTGAATTACCGGAGGGTGTATCACGGGAAAAATTTGACAAAAAGTTTCAGTATGCGACCTCGGTAGATGGAATATTTGCTGCAGGAGACTGCGTTGATCATGTCTACCGGCAAGCAGCGACAGCTGCAGGAATGGGAGTTGCAGCAGAATTAGAAATTGAGAAATATTTAGATGAAGTTGAAAGTCGTAAGGTGTAAGTTGTAATAAAGCTTGAAGTTGTAAGTTGAAACGACTGGTTAAAACTTACAACTTAATCATTACGACTTTAATACAACTTGCAACTTACAAGTTACAACTTATTATTAGTAGTTTAATTTAGTTTATGTCCAATCAAATGCTTGAAACGGCTCAGGGTCTTATTAGAAAAACTGCCAAAAAAATCGGTCTTGCGGAAGATCTTACCGAAAAACTCGTGCAGCCTGACCGGGTTATTGAGGTAAAGCTTCCCGTTAAGATGAAAAACGGCACAATCAAAACGTTTCAAGGATTTCGAAGCCAACATAGCAATACGCTCGGACCGTACAAAGGTGGAATTCGATTTCATCAGAATGTAAGCCGTGAAGAGGTGATGGCGCTTTCCACACTCATGAGCTTAAAATGCGCAGTTGCTGGATTGCCCTATGGAGGTGCTAAAGGCGGGATTATTGTTGACCCCAAAGAATTGACGGTTGAAGAATTGGAATCTCTGTCCCGCACCTATGGACGGGCAATCGCTTCATATATAGGACCGTGGACGGATGTCCCGGCACCGGATGTAAATACCAACGGTCAGATAATGCTGTGGATGCTCGATGAATACGAAAAAGCCGTGGGAGCAAAAAGTCCCGCTACATTCACCGGTAAGCCGGTGGCGCTTGGTGGATCCTTGGGAAGAACCGAAGCAACCGGACGCGGCGGCGTAATGGTCTTGAAAGCGTTACTTTCAAAGTTAAAATCCGAAATCCGAAATCCGAAATCCGAAACAAATACAAAATCCCAAAAAAAAGGAAATTTCGAGATTCGAGATTCGAGATTCGAGATTCCGCAATCGCCATCGATTGCGGTCCAGGGATTCGGTAATGTCGGCTACTATTTTGCCAAAATTGCCGAAGAAGAAGGTTTTTCCGTAGTTGCCGTATCTGACTCCAAGGGAGGTGTCTATGTTAAAGAAGGTCTGAGCGTTGCCTCAACACTTGATTGTAAAAAGAAAAAAGGAAGTGTTGCCGGGTGTTATTGCAAGGGCACCGTCTGCGACATCAAATACGGGAGGACAGTTAGTCAGGAAGAACTTTTGGAACTTCCGGTAGACATATTGGTGCCTGCCGCGCTTGAGAACGTCATAACTGCTGAAAACGCCGGAAAAATCAAAGCGAAAATTATTATCGAAATGGCAAACGGTCCTATTGCAGAAGACGCATATCCGATTCTCGATAAAATGGGAATTATTGTCGTCCCCGATATTCTGGCAAACAGCGGGGGAGTGACTGTTTCATACTTTGAATGGGTGCAGGGTCTTGCCGGTTATTGGTGGAGCGAGAAAGAAGTGAATGATAAGCTCGAAAGACAACTCCAACTGGCGTTTGAGGCGGTATGGAACAAATCAAAAACCCTCAAAATAAACATGAAAGAAGGGGCTTTTGCTGTTGCTCTTACTCGGATTGCAGGATTACAGTAAGCTCAGACAAGTTGTGAATGGTCTTAATAGTCGAAGAACTTTCTTCTGATTTTCTATTGAGCCAGATGGGGGTGAGTGCGGTTTTGCTTTGTAGCGTCTCACAGACTGCTATCTTATCGTCGACGACAAATGCATTGTCAGGTATTTGTTGAAGTGAAACCGAATCGCATTTACGTCTGAAAATATAGATTCGGTCTTTATTAAGAAATGGCAGCAACTCTGAGAGGGTGACTTTTGTTTTTTGCCACAAAGATGTCCCTTCAGAAAAAATTCCCAACGTATATTTTGATGATAGTTTTTCAACTGTAGCAGCTACTTCTGGATAAAGTGATGAGGAATAAATTTGTTTAGTACCGGTGATTGCTGTAAGAATTGCACTCTGCGGTACTTGGTATTTCCGGGTTAAGTGTTCCGTTAACTCCTCGACACTAAAATCTGTTCTGCTTACCAAGGTGGAGATGTACTGCTCGAACTCTTTTTCTATCTTGCTTGCTTCGGTTTTGCAAACGGCGGCAAGGAGAACGTACAAAGCTTGTTTGAGTTTTGAAACATTAATCAGAGTCCAGTCCAGGTCAAATAAAATAAGCGGTTTTATATTCATACAATTACTGTAAGAAACTTAACGGGCTGAGCAGGGCCCCACCTTGTCGAATTTCAAAATGCAAATGGGTCCCGGTCGACCGGCCGGTGGAACCCATATTGCCGATCTGTTGACCCTTTGTTACTGCTTGGCCGTCACTGACTGCCACTTGAGACAGATGGCCGTATAAACTTTGATACCCTGATTGATGATTGATAATGACATGACAACCGTATCCCCAATTTATACAGCCGGCAAAACTGACGGTGCCGCTATCTGCAGCAAGAACTGGGGGTGAACTGGGATTCGCGATATCCAGCGCCATATGGTACCAAATGGGATACTGAGTAATCATTCCGGTTGTCGGCCAGATAAAAGAACCGGTCCCGCCCTGGCCGGCGAAATATTGAGCATAGCTTGGTTGAACAAGAGGTTGTGCTTGTTGAGGTGTTCCATCCGGGACAAACAGAATCTGACCCGGAGTTATTGCAAAAGTATCAAGATCAGCAAATTCATTGAACGGAAAGTTTACTACCTTTTGAGCGTCAGTGTTGTATTTCTTCGCGATTGAATAAATAGTGTCACCACTTGTTACTTTGTGTGCAATTCCGGAGACAGGAAGAATTTTTAATGTATCGTTCACGTTAATGGTTTCGGACTTCAGATCATTTGCCCATTTTATGGTGTTTACGGAAATATCGAATTTCTGGGCTATCCCGGCGAGCGTATCTCCTGATTGAATTTTATAATATACAATGCTGTCTCGTGGTTTTTGTGAAACCTTTGTAGTGACCATGTCTCCTGATCCCAGGGAGTACACGGAGACAACGGAACTTGAGGTAGCGGTTGATGTGGTATTCTGCCCGAGGAGAGGGTTATTTTCAGCAATAATCGGTCCGGCAAACCAAATTGCTATGACGAGCAGAAAAAATGACGTATTCAAGAATGAATGCTGATATTTTCCTCGCTTGGCCACGAGAAGAGTTACTAACGCATCTTTTGCTTTCTCGAAAAGTACAGCCGCTCTCACGGTTTTCTTTCTGGTGTAAGTTCCGATGAACGTTATAAAAGATCGAATATCTTCTTGTAACGACTCTTCCTTCAACATATTTCTCTATTATAACAAAATCTGCCCTTGACTTTTTTCCCTGAGATCATAGAATGAGTCGTATGGATAGAAAAGCAATTCATGGGTTTTTGGAGGTGATCGAAAAAGTCCTGTTATTCGCAACTTTTTTTCTTTACCCGCTCATTTTTTCGACAGCATTTTCGAATATCTTTGCATCAACAAAATTATTATTGTTGATAGTCGTACTCCTTGTTCTTCTAGCAGTCAAAGCAGCTAAGATAGTCATCAACAGGAAGATCGAACTTTTTAGCTCATCATTCGACAGTCCGTTGTTTTTGTTGGGCGTTGCATATCTTGTCTCGGTGATCATATCATCACCTAACAAGATAGAAGGACTACTGGATCCTACTCGCGGTGCGCTGATGGTTGTTGTGTTCATCCTATTACAACTGCTATTGCCGAGTAATAAGATGTTGGCGCTGTATGGAAGTTTGAGTGCGCTTTTTGTACTTGCCGTTACGGCGTTTGGTTCATTTTTCGGAGTATTTAAATTCCTTCCCCAGTCACTTTCATTCGTGAATAATTCGATGTTTACCCCGATAGGGAGTATGCTTGACCTCGCATTCTTTGCGGGCTACTTTTTGGCAGTTGCATTGGAAACGCTCAGACACTTAAAATCGGTTCAAGATAAAACTCAAAAAGTACTGGTAAACGTAATGTTTGTTCTGGCTTTGCCGACGATATTACTTGCTCTCTTTATAGTCGTGCGTACCGTTAAGCCCGTTTTCTTACCATACACGTTTTCATGGCAGGTTGCGGTTGAGGGATTGAAGGATGTCAAGAACGCATTGTTCGGCGTTGGACCTGCTAATTATCTGTCTTTATTCACTATTGCAAAACCGTATGCGTACAACACATTGCAAACGTTGTGGAGTGTCAATGTTGAATACTCGCACAGCTCACTATTGCAGCTTATTACCGAAGTCGGCGTTCTGGGAGCAGGGGCACTCGCACTGGTGTTCTTGCCTCTTCTGAATGCGGCACGAAAATCAAAAATGTGGTTGCCATTGCTCGTTATATTTGTCTGGACTGTGTTTTTCCCGCTGTCTCCGACGTATTTCTTCCTGCTATTTCTCATGATTTACTTTGTTCGAGAATCTCACAAAGTTCGAGAACTTGATTTCAAAGAAGTAGAGCTTATCGGATACGGACTTGCCGGAATAATTGTGCTGTTTGTGGGAGGCATGGGGTTTCTTACATATCAGGTCTTTGCTTCTGAATACTTACTTGCATCATCGGTTTATGCTGCATCACAAAATAAAGCGCAAGACGTGTATGACCTGCAACGTCAGGCAAGTACGGTCAACCCATATAATGAGAAAGTCCGATTGACGTTCAGCCAAACGAATATGTTATTGGCGCAGAACGTCGCCCAAAAAAAAGATTTGACTGATGCCGATAAACAAACCATCACCACACTTATTCAACAGGGGATAAGTGAAGCAAAGTCTGTTGTTGCCCTCAATCCTCAAAAGGCAGTGTATTGGGCGAATTTAGCCGAGGTTTATCGACTGGTTTTGTCTTTCGCGCAACAAGCGGATGTGTGGACAGTATCTTCTTACCAACGGGCGATTGCGCTCGACCCGAAGAATCCCGGTTATTACTTTAATCTCGGTGCCGTGTACTATAGCTTGAAAAATTACAGTGCTGCAGCAACTCTCTTTGAACAGGCAGCCACACTGAAACCGGATGTCGCGAATTATTTTTATAACCTTGCGTGGGCTGCGTACCAAATAAAGGATTATTCCAAAGCAGTAAACGCGATGCAAAACGCATTGCAGTACATCCAGGCAAAGTCAGCAGACTATACAAAGGCCCAAAAGGAATTAGAGGAGTTTAAGGCGATGTTACCGAAGGAAGAAGAAACATCCACAGACACTACTACAGAAGGTACTGGGGAACAGACGTTAACTTCACCATCACCAATTCCTACCATCAGCGGAACACCTATTAAATTGCCTGCTGACAGCGCTCCTCCGGCAATCCCGACAGCCACAGTCACTCCAACACCGTAACATACAGTTTTTAGTTCACACTTTTCAGTTCTTAAAGAGTTCTCAATTCTTAATTATCAAACAAATTGCTTAAGAACTGTCACTTGAGAAATCTTTGAGAACTGTGAACTAAGAAATAAGAACTGTATTTTATTGTGCTCCGAGCGTGGGGAGTATGAACGTGGGATTGTCAGTTGTACCGCCGGTAGGCATTACATTCATCGGCTCTATCCGTAACGTGTTACCTGTCTTTGCAAATTGCAGATCAGCGTCGGTGTAAACTTTAATCTGCATGCCGGTTTTCAGCTGACTGGGGGTCAGTCGCATCTTATTTTTCACCATCCCGTCCTTCTCACCGTAATACGAAATTTCAGTATCTTTGGTGATGGTAAGGAGGTATTCGACTTTGGCTTGCTGTTGATTCATAGTGTTAAATGTATATAACGGTGCTGGCGGCAGAGCGCTCAGTTTGATCACAGATCCATTGGTAACTTCTAAAACCGTTCCTTCAATAGCGTTTGAAATAGTTACCTGTATAGATATTGCGTCTACCTTATCGGATTTGAGTGAACGCACATCACCGGTTGTTTGTATGGAGACATATTGACCGACATGCAAATCTTTCAGGTTTACGCTCTTTTTGGTATTGACAGGCTCCTTGTAAAGATAGGGAATAGGTGGAATCTGTAATAATATTTGGGTAGACTTCGACACCATAATCTTAAAGGAGGCTTCAAGTACCGGGGTGGTAGTGATTGAAGTAGGGCTTACGCGAGGAATGCTGACAACTACATCTATGGAGTTATTTTCAATCTTCGCTATTTTTCCGGAAATCGAAGATACCGTATTGGGAAGTTTTTTAACAAAGGGGGGAAGAGTGTCTTTCGGCAGGGTCGGGGGAGGAAGGTTGCGTTTCCAATATAGCCACCCAAGTGTGACGCACGCTCCAAGAGCAAGTAACGCCACATCAACTACGAAATATTTGCGAGTATTTATCATTATAGCCTCAAGAGTTTTACTTGCCAATCTTTTCCTGGAGGTCTTTAACAATCTTTTTGAGTTCATCGATTTCTTTCTGTTGCGCATCAAGTTTGATAGTAAGATCTTCAACCTTCTTGTTTAATTCTTTTGTTGCGTTAATGTTAATGTATGTCAGTGCGCTTGGGTCAAAATAGAGAACTTTTGTAAGATCTTTGTCTGTTGGATTGAGCTTAACCATTTTACTGGAAACAGTGTAGGGAGCTACCGGTTGAATGTCTTGGGCAATAACACCAATGCTTTTGTAACCTGCAGGGTTACCCGCAAGTCCATTGTACGTATAGTTTACTGGGTTAATTTTTTCTAATACACTTAATCCGTCAGTAAACGAATTTATGTCTCTTTTAACTCTTCTATCAGATGAAGCAGCCCAACTACCACCACCTGGCTTGTATCCTTGAGAACCGATGGTCAAATCTCCTGTCTGACTCACTTTGGCCATTTCTAAGTTCCATGGGCTATTTATAAGTCTCCATACTCCGTTCAAATTTTCCATATGCACGTTGGTTCCATTATTTGCATTCATTCTGAACGTGAGACCCTCGCCTGGTGTCCAATAAATTTGGCTTGTACCAGAACCGACGGCTGAATATGCTCCGTTGAACACAACAGTTCCTGCATTATCGATGTTTAACAAATCATTATAACCTGATGTGCTTCCTGCGTTAGGTACTCTTCTGAAAATAAATGCGCCCGCTGCGTTATATTTGTTAAAAATTTGATTAAATCCCGCAGTTGTACGGGGCACAGTTACATGCGCGTCCGTAACTAAAGATGCATTGGTTGGTATGGATACTATATTACCAGTTACCTGCACATTTCCGGCTACATCAAGTTTTTGAGTAGGGCCAGTTGTACCGATTCCCACATTGCTGTTTCCGACACTATTCATGACCGTTAATGCATAGAAATTATTCGATCCTCCGATGAATACGGGGTAACCAGAAGTCATACTCGCGAAAAGTGCTCCACTATTATAACCTTGTACGATAGCTGTTGCTCCCGTGCTTACAGAATCCCGAACCCACGTCATACCTACAACATCAAGTTTTGCAAGAGGACTGGCTGTATTGATACCCACATTGCCGCTCGCTGAAATTCTCATTCTTTCAAGCGGACCGTAACCGTTGCTCTGTGCAGTTCCGAAAGTCAGATCGCCAGAAGTCCAATTCGTATCTCCGCCACTGCCGACAGCATAACCTCCGATCGATGCATATATAGTGTTGTAACTATTTGAAGCTGATCGTCTTGAAAAAGTTATGAGGGGAGAGTATGTCCCGTTTGTGATGGAAGAATTCTCAAGATTTAACCCTATAACAGGTCCGGTTGCGACAGTCGTATCATTCGTGGTGATCGAAGCAGATACGTTTTGCAAGGTCCGGGGAAACTGCGGAAGTGTGTTGTGTGAATAGAGCATGGGAACAAGACCTGATGCACTGAGACTGGTATGTAATACTGCCTTGGGGTCTGATATTCCAATTCCTACATTGCCACCGATCGGTTGCAGCGATAATGGATATGAATTGCCTGCGACGGTACCGTGCCGTACCTGTATCCACCCGTTGTATGGTGTTCCCTGCTGGATACCCATAACCAGAGCCGTACTTGCTGAATTTTTTATGATCAAACCACCCAATGGAGTGGGATTAGAGTTTTCCGGAGACCACCCGCTGGCATTATATATCTCAAGCTTTCCAGAGGGGTTCGTTGTTCCGATTCCCACGTTACCGGCATTGAAATAACTTGTGCCGGTTCCGGCAATGGCTACTCCTGGAGTCCCCTGAAAGGCTCCCGGATACATACCGACTCCTCCGCTCATATTACAACTTGCGGATGCATTGTTCGTACATAATGGCCCATATGAATAGACATAGCTGCTTGTCTGTATTCCTGGTGCATTAATTGCTGCCCAATTTGAACTTGATCCGCCACCAGCAATAATAGGAGCAGAATAATAGGTGGTGTCATAAAAAGTCGTCACATTTCCCGAGCGGAGAAATGCCGGAGTGGGGTTTGCGCCCGTTGTTCCGAATTGAATGGCACCGGGAACGGCTGTTGCCTCTTTAATTCCCTGACGAATGATCTGATACGAAAACGTTGCTGCAAGGGCTAAACCGAGAAACGTAAATGAAGCTACCAGAAACCGTGGAATTGCATGACCATAATTTTTGAGAGTTTTTTTTGGACTCATATATTAAGAATAGTAGATCTGAAGAAATTGTCAAGACGTAGTTTGTTGAGGTGCAGGTCTTTTTCTCAGAACAAACAGGGCTATTCCGGTGATAAGTAGCAAGGCTAGTATAACAGCGCCGAGAAGCAACCCAAGTAATGTATTGATTTTTTCAGTTTGGGCTTTTTGGCTCACGCAGGTGTTATAAAGTGAATACGTTGCTTCAGTTTCTTTTTTGCAGTTTGCGATTGTCTCGTTGCAGAGCGAGTTATCAATAGCGGGTGTATTGACATCGTAAATAAGCTGACCGGGGACGGCAAGAGTTACAGGTTTTGCAGATATGGCAAAAAGCAGGAAAAAAACAGTTACTGCTGAAAGGAGCATGACTTTTATATTCTGCATATTTTTATTGTAACAGAATATTGTTGTTTGTTTTTTCTGGATTATTTCGATCACGGTACCATAAGGCAGGATTATTCATGATGTATTCGCGTGTTTTGCATAAATCATTATCAGAACGGATAATGTGTTCATAATAATTGCGTTGAAACAACCGTCCTTCAAATGGTTTCCAATTCTTATTATGTACATTTTGGATATATTCATTCGTTACCATGGTTTTGAACCATTGGATTATTGTGCCGATTGTTGTGGGTGGCGTTGATGTAGGGGCAGACCCTTGTGTCTGCCCTGAATATAAATTCTGGATCAAACCATCGTCAGAAATAATATTGATTATCATATGAATATGATTGGGCATAATTTGGCATTTATCCATAACAACATGGAATTTATGAGGAATTTTATTTAACCATTTTTCAACAATATTCCCGTATTTATTTAATGTCATACGTATTGTGTCGATGTGTGCATTTGATGTTGGGCGGACAGGTTTTAATATTGGGCGGACACATGGGTTTGATATCGGGCGGACACGTGGGTCCGCCCCTACAATGTTGCCAAATATATTTTCTCTGTTTTGTGTGCATATGGTTATAAAATACAAACCTGATTGCGAATAATCGTAATTTTTCAATCTGATTGATTGACGGTTATGCATATTTGTGCAAGACGGGCGCGTCACGCCGCGCCCTTACAAACTACGGCATTCCACTTGCTGGACCAAAACGTATTGCGGAATTTTGGTTATACAGATTCTTTATTTGTTGCGTGGTCAGCGCGTAGTTAAACACTTGTATATCATCAAACTGTCCTGCGGCATTTTGCGTACCTGTCGGTCCGAATCCGCCGACGGTAACATATGTGCCGACGGTTGAGTCGAGAAACGTTACGGGAGCCCCTGTAGATTTTCCGTTCGCATAAGCTTCTGCATACTGCACCCCTCCCGTTGTCCACCACCGTAATACGATATGGTTCCAACTGCCTACCGTGAGGGCAGGGGTAGTGGGAACTACGACTGCCGGATTGCCTTTGAAAAAGTAAATCGTACTGCTGTTTGCTCCGATATAGGTACGGACATTTGCATCTGATCTGAAGAGATACGTGCCCACCCCGATCGCAAAATCTTTAATCCAGAATGAAATGGTTCCATTTGAAGCAGAGACGGTCATAGGTTTTGACATATAATCATCCACGCCGTCAAACCGCAAACTTGAATTATATTTTCCTGTTGCACCGTTATTCCACGCAGAAGTTCCCAATCCATCCGTGCATGTTCCGGCAGAAGACTGAGGGACTGTTGCACCGATCGTGATGGTTCCTGTATTTCCGTTTCCGCTCGAATCATTTGCCGTAGTACCTTGGCATTCGTCGAATTTCCATTGAACGGCTGGTTTACCCTGATTGTAATCCCAAGCAATTTGTGCAGGAGTACGGGCGTAGTTAAATATGCGAACTTGATCAATATGGCCGGTAAATGAACCATACCCGCCGTCTCTTCCGATGAGTAACGGTACGCCAACCGTAGAATCAATTGTTCCGGGAGCATTCATTACACTGCCGGAGAGTTGGCCGTTTTTGTAAAGCGCCAAGTTAGTCCCGTCAAACGTTACGGTCACGTGATACCATGTATTTGGTGCAGCGGTAAATGTGCCGAAAGTCTTGCGTACGCCACTTATGTAAAAGTCGCCAAATACGGTTCCGACATTATTCATTCGCATCCCATATGCCAGCGCTCCCGGCGTTCCTGTTTTCTCTTTACCCGTAATTCCCATAAAACTCGTAATGTTGGCAAAATTCACCCAGGCCTCAAGGGTAACTGCCGCAGTTGTCTGGAGGGGAGCGGCATCGGTGACCGAGAGGTATCCCCCCGTATTGTATCGCAAAGATTTACCTATTTTTCCAATTGTCCACGAAGGAACCGGCGAACTGGTGAAATTGCCGACATTGTCATTTTCGCTGGAATCATTCGCCGTTGTTCCCGAACCTTCCTCAAAATTCCACTCACCAACAGGACCAAGGCAGGAAGTTGCGTCTCCTGGCACACAGTATTGTCCGGCTGAAGAATTGTCGACAACACCAGAAGAATTAACTGATGCAGAGCCTAAAACCATAGTCTGCCCGCGGTTATAATCCAGTTTAATTTCGTCGGCAGTCAACTCTGTTCCATACACCTTAAATTCGTCGAGCGATCCGTTAAAATACTGACCGGTTGTTCCTGCATGACCACCGATGTTGAATGACGACGTTGAAAGTACGGAAGGTGAGCCAACCCAGGTAACCTGTTCTTTGAACACACCATTCACATATACTTTCATCCACTGTCCCTGAGACAATACTACCGTAACGTGCGACCAAACTGCCTGGGGAACATGTTGACCGGTTGTGCTGATACTTCTCCATGTTCCGTCATAGTATTCCATACTGACAGGGTAATTCCCGTTTGTGGGTGAATTAGATAGGTGTAGCGCATAGTTTTCATCTACACCGGTCCCATTACGTACATACCAACCCCCACCTGATTGTGTTGCGAGAGGATTCATCCACGTCGAAATAGTTATTTTTGATCCTACTGCGACAGGTAAATTCACTGGGCTGACTGTGGCTGCAGTAATGTATGCCCGATCAGTTCCTGAAGAAGAAAAAGTCACGGCTTTGCCGAATTTTCCGTTATTGGTCCATGTGGGATTTGTACACGTTCCTCCCGTACAAGTAAGCGTACCATCAACCGTTGTCGCACCGGAGCTATGGGCAGTATCATCTATCCCTTCATCGAGCTTCCAATATAGGGCTTGACTCCCGACAGGGGACCCGCCGGCGGGATGGCCAGCATTCATATCTTCGATTATCTGTTTCGACGAACGCGCATAATCATAGATTTTGACTTCGTCGACAGAGCCGGTCAAATCATGATTAGTTGTGCAGCAATACGCAAGCCTGCCGATTCGAATAGGGTCGGCGGAATAACTGATCGCCGTCAAAGTATGTGCAGAGGTAGACTTGAGTATCCCGTCAACATAGATGGAAATAGTGCTATCATCGACAACACCGGTTACATAGTGCCACGAGTTTAATGGTATGCTCGCTTGTGGGGTAGATGTATTTGTCCACGCTGTTCCATTTCCCGCGTAAAACCATAGATTGGCGCTTGTATCAAATCCGAGATAGTAGCCAGTCCATGAATTAAGATTGCCGGCGCCTTCTATGATAGGTCCGTATTCTCCGGCTGCACGATAGGAAGGAATGTTTATCCATGCGGACACCGTGAACTTCTTGGCGGGTTTCATCGAATTAGATTGAGCTATTTGTATTCCGTCATTTGAACCATCAAGTTTGAGCCCTCCGCCGTACTTTCCGACAGTCCACGAAGGGGAGTCGATGAAAGCACCGACGTTATTGTTTCCTGACAGATCGGCAACAGTCGCCCCTGTTTTTGCATCAAAATTCCAGTAACCGACCGGACCGGGAGCGAAATTGTAGAGGGACGATACTTCCGATGCAGAGAGTGCACGATTATAAACACGCGCCTCATCAATCGATCCGGTAATAGGAGGGTATTCCGTAAGTCCAAAACTTATGCTTGCCGTGGTTCCGGTGAGGTTGCCGGGCGTAACGGACAGCGATCCTGCAGAAGCTCCATTGATGTACGTATACATTTTAGCCCCATCATATGTAACGTTTACGAGTGTCCATGTATTGAGTGGTACCGTTCCTGTTGACGACATACTTCTTTCGGACGCTTTCATGTCCGAATATATTTGTCCGGTTGACGCGATCATCATCCGATATCCGTCAGCGTATCCGTCTTTTTGATAAATAACGCCATACGAAGCAGGATATGCGGTCAAGTATACCCAGGCAGAAAGTGTAATGGCGTTACCGGTAATATTAAGAGGAGTGGAATTTGGTACGGTTGCGAGGCTGTTAGTTCCGTTGTATCGAATTGCTGAACCATATTTTCCGACAACCCACGAGGGGGCATTTCCAGTGAAAGTCATGGTACCGCCGTTTCCTGACGTATCAGCTACTGTTGTTCCGGTGTTTTCATCCATCTTCCAATATCCCACCAATCCGTTTGAAAATGCATCGTTGTTACTTTTGCTCGAACCCATGGCTACCGAGGTGCTCTTGGAAGAACCACGAAGTTGGTAATCTGTTTTGATTTGTGTAGCAGTTCGTTCGTATCCATAAATCTTAACTTCATCAAAATACGCCTTAGGAATATAGCCACCGATTCTGAACGGCAAATTGTTTGTGGTCAAGTCACCCGAACCGGTTCTGACTCCCACCGGAGAGCCGTTAATGTATAGTTGCCCACCAGTTGCAGTATCGTAGTTGAACGATACATGCATCCATTTACCCAGATCGGCATCTGTTACGAAGTATGAACCTGAGATTACTTTCCATGTTCCTCCGGCGGTTGCGTAAATGCGCATCAATCCCTTGTTTGCGGGAAGGGTACCGTTATAATCTCCGAAAAAATAGAACGCAAGATTGGCATCGGTTGTAGTTGACCACTTGCTCAAAAGTTGATATGCGTATCCCGTGTGTTGGGACATGGGACGCCACCAAAAGCTGAAACTCATCTTTGAAGTTAAATCCAGTGTGCTGTTTGTATCGGGTACGGAGACATCAGTGCCGTTAAAGTATAGACATTTTCCGTTAATACACTGGTCTTCGTTGGTCCACGTTCCGCCGGTCGTGCCGTCATTTTTATTAGCTGTCGAGTCGTGAGCGTTTCCTCCCGTTCCTTCGTCAAATTTCCAATAGGCAACTGGGGCAACAGACTTTTCTTCGGATCCGTTTATAGTGGTGGTCTGATCACCGTAACTGCTTCCTTTTTGTGTCATTTCACTCAAACCTCCGTCGCCTGCAAATATCCCGTAGCGAATTTCACGACTCGAGCCGTTGGTATAGGCAGAATTGTTGGAATAATTTGTTTGGTAGTATGAACTCTGTGCACTGGTGAAACCGGAGGTCCAATCGGAGTTATTCTTTCGTATTATCGTGCCTCCGTATACACCTGTACCTGTCCAGCGTTGTCCAAACCAACTATCTCCAAGACTGGCTTGGGTAAGTCCACCAGAATCTGGTGCTTGGTCAACAACTACTTCGCTTCCGTTTACCCATACTGAATTGCGGGTTCCATTATCAAAATTGAGATAGTAATACAGTTGTTCCGAACCGGCCGTGTTGTAGGTCATATACACCCGAACCTCTGCGAAATTGTTTTTGAACATTTTAATATTCGTTCCGAAATCAGAGTAGCTACCATATGTCGAATCGGTGTATTTAACCTCGACAAACAAAGGACCGGAAGCGAGAAGTGTCTGGGTAAAGGGCCGGTCATCCCACCAGTTTCCGGGATAACTGGTTGTGTGATGAGCGTTTCCGTTCACTCCCAGGTTGGTTCCATTTTTACGTATGTCCGAGACTTGGCCGCCGTTCGTACTTGTGGTGTATCCCGAGCCGTCTTTCATTTCGACAGTGGTTCCGCTTCCGGAAACAGTACTGACATCGGAAGTGAACGAAGGTGCGCTTGCTTGGTTATTGCCATAATAAATGTAGTAAACCGCAGAAGTATTTGCCGGTATGGTTGCTTCAAACCATATTCCGGTTTGGGTTGTGTTGAGTGTACTTTGCTCGACCTGAAAACGTACGACCGCACCCTTTGAATTGACGATGCGGATATCATTACCTGATGCAAGCATTTTGTTGGCAGCGATGGGGGAAGCGGTGTCAAAAATTAATCGATAAGGGACATTTGTTGCAGAGTAGGCGCTTCCGTTTGTTGCAGTAAATGTTTGGCGATACTGCCAACTGTCGTTGTACCAGGCGGCTTCAGCTGATTTTTTCGGCTGAAGCTTTACATATATTAATGTAGTAGCAATAAAAAGAATGAGTACAAGCAGAAACTGTACGCGAGCTTTTTTTAATGCTTTCATCGAATTATAATATCCACCAATTAAACGTTACTTCTGTACTGATCGGCTGATCGATCTTGATTTTGAACCACGCTCCTTCTTTCTTCGCTTCCACATAGATGGTTTGGTTATTCGTAGAAGAAAGTGCTGTTACATATACTAACGAATTTCCTTTTACTTTGGTATTAAGAATGGTTAATTCCGTTGTTCCAGCCGGTATAACAGCCTGGCCTGATGATTCACCATTTGTTCTGATTGCCGCAGTTGCTACACCGTACTGTTGCCATGCGGTATTTGCATCAATTATCGCAGAAGAACTCGCGATGTTTTTATCGAATGTGACGCCGTCGGCAAAGTATGCCGAACCCGACGCATCGATAGAGGCGACGTCTGTTCCATCAGTGTTTTGTATTTTGAATTTAGGTTGTCCGTTATCGGTTACCAGTTGGCTCGAGTCACTTGCAGACTGATCATTCGCGAGCGTTACTACCAAATCGTTTCCTGGCTTTGTGGTTGTTATGGTATCTGTCTTGACTCCGCCTTTTGCAATAAGTGTTCCTGTGGTTGTTATTGTCCCATCTTTGGCTATAGTAACTGCATTATCAAAGAAGGTGATTTGAGCGAGTGCGTTAAAGTGAAGATCGGAAAGAGCTGAGCTCAAGGTATTCCCATTTATCTGAATTGAACCGATTTGAGCACTTGTTGCAATAACTCTACTGAGATTTGCGGTATCTTGGACAGTCAGATTCATAGTGGTTAATCCATCAACGCTCATATAATACTCGCTGCTTGCTACATCTTTTGAAACGATTGCATCCATTGTTCCTTGAAGATCATTTACTTTGGAAGTTAGTAGTTGATAGTTGGTAGTGAGGGTTGCAGTGTCTGATGCCAGTTGCAGTATGTTGTCTGATTGAATATTCTTAGCAGTGATTGTTCCAGATACATTTACGTCTGAAAGAAATGTCGCACCTTGCTTGACGACAAGTTGTTGTGTCGTAACTATCCCTACCTCGATTTTAGCGATGGTCGCTTGTGCATAGCTTGCAACCTCTGTGAGTATATTTCCTGCAGTGTCAACGAGGTTAAACGTTGTTTGTTGATTGTCGTCTGTTGTCTGTTGAATACGCGTGCTCACTTCCATGAGATCGCCTGAGTTATTCAAATTCAACGCATATTTTGTCGAGTCGATAATAAATCCGGTACCGATTGCACCTGGAGCTCGGGTATTTGCCCATTCTTCCGAGTCAAACCGTGGAGCGCTCAAGCGATATGAAATGGTGGTCGGTCGGGAACTGAAGAATGTAAGCGTGTAATTACTCATGTCGACGCTATACCATGTTCGTGCGTTGTTTGATGGAGTAAGAAGCACAATCATTTTTTCCATATTAGCTCCCAAATTCGTGACCTGAGAGAATAACCATATATCAGAACCCTTTTCGGCAGTTTTAAAATCAACAATCGCGCGATATCCGACATTCGGCACGTAGCTTGATACTTCAACAGTTCCGGTGGTCTCTTCTTTTATGCCGGTCATTGCCGTCAAATATGTAGCAAATTTCTCACCGTCGATTGTGTATGGAGGGTCGACAGTTCCGGCGTCGATTTTTCCGTCGCAGCTAGTACCACCTTGTCCGAACCAGCTGACACAGACAGAAGTGTTTGTACGTGAGCCGGACGCACCCATGAGTTCAATCGGAGTCCAATTCTTTTGGTCGAATCCGAGTATTTGTGCAGTTCCTCCCGTTTGACTCTTGCCAGCTATTGTTAACGTTCCGGTTGTGGTGGCATTACCCAGGTTGTCAACCGCAAACATATTTGCATTCTCATTTGCAGCAGCTGGAGGTGCGCCGGTTGAAGTGCTCGCTGCAGTGTCAGTACAACTTGTTGCTTTAACAAATGCACAGGTTCCGGTGGCAATCAGGCTTGTAGCACCATACGATCCAGATGTTGTAGTTCTATACACTTTGTAATATGCAGCTCCGGTAACGTTAGTCCAACTTAATGCAACCGAACCGGTCGGGCCGGTTACGGCTTTTGCGGCGGACTGTGCGGATTGTTGTGTTTCCCCGTCGGCTCCGACAACGGTGACAACATAATAATATGTCCCCGTAGCCATACTTCCTCCTGAAGCAGAGGGGGTTCCTGCCGGAGCGCCTGCGCCGTTGGTAATGTAATTCATAGAGAGTTTGGAGGCAGGGTTGGTGGAACCGATACCGACATTTCCTTCGATAATCATACCTTTTGCCGGGCCGGCAACACTGGTATAAGCGGCTGCATTTCCGATGGTCACACCCTTTGATGCACCGGTTACCACGTTAAACATGGAACTTGGGTCTCCGGTTGCTCCAATTGCAGCAGAGCCTCTGAGCACCATTCCCACGCCAGCTGACGCTATATTAATGTAGTTTGCTTCTGTCGCATTTCCGTACATACTTCCACCAACTACGAGAGAATCTCCGATAAATACATCGCTTGCATTGGTAAGAACGCCGGTAATTCCCGGGCCGAAACTTAAAGCGTCAGCACCAAAATGATTCCATAATTCTGCTCCCTGAGTGTAACCACATGACCCGCCGGTACATCCGCCCGCAACAAAGACTCCCGTTGTTCCACCTACCGTATGAATGTCGCCGGTAACATCTAATTTATATGCGGGAGCCGTGTTTCCGATACCGATGTCGCCCGTATTTTCGATATACAATCTTGTTGTTCCTGCGGCTATCGGGTCGCCACCTTTTGCGTTACTTTGAATAAATGCAAGATCGCCGTATGCTGTATTGTTTGTTCCCATCAACCAGGTTCTTGAGTCGGCGCTTGTGGTGCTGTCGGTGTTTATTCTCAATCCTGCGTGTGTGGCGTTTGTCCCGGTGTTTCTAATTATTAATTGAGGACCATCGGCAACGGCATTGCTTAATTCCAACAATGATCCGGGACTTGTTGTTCCGATACCCACATTTCCTTGTCTCAAATTCAGAGTTGCAAAATCTGTTCCACCAGACCGCGTGCCAAATTGTGCTATTTGACCCGCGCCTCCGTCAGCATTTATCTCTGCCATATATGCGCCATAATCAAGATTTGTATCGGCGCCGATGCTAATACGTGATTGAATGGCCGAACCTGGTCCGGTAGCTGCTCCCGAGACCCAGAGTTTTGTGTTGGTGGGAAGAGTGTTTGCGCCGCCACCTAAAGACAGCGCTGCAACAGGAGCGGTTGTTCCAATGCCGACGTTTCCTGAAGCGTTAGCGCTTATTGCCGGATTTCCTGCACCGCTATACGGGTTTCCGGTGTACAAATTCCAAGATTGACCCGCCATAGATTGGAAACCGGTAACCGATGCTCCGGATCCTCCGCCGGCTAGCGCAGTCCATGCGGTATTTCTGCCAATGGAACGAATTTTTACGTTAACAACAAGGTTTCCCGTAGTACCACACGATGCGCTTGCCCGTAAGGCACGAACTCTCAGTTGTGCTGCTCCAGAGTTACCATTAGTGTCAACAGTGAAACAACGACTACCCGCAACATACGAGTTATCATTGACAACACCTGTTTCTCTCCATGTGTTTCCGTTTGCGTGATCGATAGCTGAAAGGTATGTTGATGATTCTGCTAAGCCATTTCTTGTAGAATCAATCGTAATTTCATAGAGACCAGAAGCACCAGCGGATCCTGGAGTTACCTGCACGACATTTTGGTAATCATTAATAGCCCAGCCGTCCGTGAAAGTTACTGATGTGGTGTACTCATAATTACTTCGTACCGTACCTGCAACATGGAGTTTTTCAGTTGGAATTGTTGTCCCGATGCCGACATTTCCTCCGTCTTGTATAACTAATCCGGTCGTACTATTCGTTGTATTGGTAATAATATTCAAATAGTCAACCCCTGCGCTGTCGTTCATGAACATGTTAGCGTAGACACTTGAGCCGATATTTGAATCACGGAGAACTAAGCCATATCCGTCGTCCTCAGGATCTATTTCAACATATGCTGCAGATGCACCTGTGTTGCGGGTGGTTAGAATAAGGTTTCCATTTGCTCCGACAAACATATCTGCAATTTCGGTAGTCTCTGCCAGTCCTCGTAGACGAATCCCAAGCGAATTGGAATTGGGATCGATATCCAACTTACTCGCTGGATTTGTTGTGCCGATGCCCACATTACCTTCGACAATCAGTCCATTTGCCGGCGCAGCAACATTGTACGCTGCCGAACCGATGGAAGCAGCACCGGTAACAGACAAACGGTTTACCGGGTTACTGTTACCGATTCCCACCTTGGCGTTTGCGTAATCATTCGGATACAAATAGTAATTGGATGCGCCAGTATAAATCCACGAACCACTGCTTCCTCCAGCCAACGAGTTAAGTGCTCCGATGATCGTCTGGTTGGAGATAAAATTGGTGCGGAATGCATTGATGTCAGCACTGGCCTGTGAAAAATCTATCGGTGTGGTGACTGTTGCGGCTTTAACATATGCATCATAAAAAGTTATAGTACCGGTGCTTCCACTTGTTCCGGCGTCCATTACGATGTCGCCGTTCATATATGATTTCAATGTCAAATCTGAAGAATTAAATGTTTCGCCTGACGCAATAGTCAAAGGCGCTGCGGACTTAATAAATGAAGAAGTCGGGTTAGTGAAATTAATGTCATACGCGATAGACACATCACCGGACGAGGTGAATGAAGTCGGATTATTGATTGTTGTTTGCGCACTGGCGACGGTAACAAGGTCGGATGTTCCATCATTAACAGTAAAAATGTTGCCATTCAAACTTCCGACTACGTGTAATTTTGATGTTGGAGCAGATGTCCCGATTCCGACCATTCCTGAGAAAACACCATTTCCGGGTCCGGCATAGGCATTGTATGTACCCACCGAAAGGGAAGCGGATATTGTCGCATACGTATCTACTTTCAAATCGCCTGCTATCTGTAGCTTAGCTGCAGGGTTTGTTGTCCCAATGCCGACATTACCATTGCTTGCAATCCGCATCTTTTCAGTCATATTTCCGGTATCAACGCGAGTGGCAAATTGCAAATAACCACCGCTGGTCATGCTTGCCTGTTTCCTTCCGGCAATGCTTGCAAAATCAATGCTATTCGAAGTGCCTGAATAATTTCCTCCGAACGCAACTGATCCACCAAAATCGGTAGTTGCAGTATCGGTACTAAAAATTCTCATCATACCGCCGTTAATAGTTGTGTTATTTGCTCCGTTGACCATGGTATATGCTGTTCCGGCACCTCCGTATGTTCCTACCGGAGCACCAACAGTAAGAAGTTGTCCGGGTGCAGTTGTTCCGATCCCCACATTTCCCGAAACTGCAAGCCCGTTTGCCGGTCCGGTGGTTGAAGCGGAGTACCCGAGGGCGGTTGTGCCATTCACTTGCAACCTGCTTCCGATGGTTGTTGTTCCGATTCCCACATTTCCCGCCGCATTGCCCCCGGTGACGCGCATGGCTATTGCACCATTAGTAACAAAGTTCATATTCCCATATGCACCACTTGCTGTTACGTAGTTATTTACGACGTTTGTATCAAGATATGTGCCATATCTGAATGGACCCGTGCTTCCGTTGTTTTGTTCAAAATCACTGGTGTATGCGCCTGCAGATATCCGAGAAATTACACTTGCCCCACCATTTGCCGGTACACTTTGTATATTTGAAAGCACGAGGTTTGTTCCAGTTGCTTCCGCCCGGTACACATGTAATTTTGATGTAGGTGCCGAAGTTCCTATTCCGACGTTACCACTGAATACGCCATTTCCCACCCCTCCAAGTACACCATTGTATCCGACCGCGAGAGACGCGGAAGCTGTTGCATAACCGGCAATGTTAACATTTCCATAAAACAGCGAATTCCCGGTTGAAGCTGATGCAACGATGCCATTGGATCCTGTTATTGCTGTGCCTGACGTTTTTGCGTACGGTCCGGCTACAGTTACGCCTGTTTCGTTTTGTGCACCCCATACATATATAGAACCGGTCCCGCCCGAGACGGGATAGATAATCGGGCACGGGCTTCCGGCTCCGTTTGTCCAACTGCTTCTGGTTACTGAATATCTCTGCCACGTCGGAGTGACGGTGCTGGTAGTAAGATTGCCGCCATCATATCCGCATTCCGCGATACTGTACCTCATTGTTTGATTACCCGATGCGGTTCGTGCCCAAAAGGAGAATGTATACGTGTTACCGCTGACCGTACCCCCGGTGGTGCCGTTATAAGCATAACCGTTTGCGACAGTGCTGGTTATGGTATCTGCGGTCGTTTCTCCATTGGGGGCAGCTACTGAATTTGCGGTGAAAGTTACATTGTTTGCAGACCATGTATTAATAGCTTCGGATTGAGTGATTCTGTTTTGATACAGACCGATTCCACCATGCGGATTATTGTAAGCACCAAGCGATTCGATATTTTTGCTGAGATGTAATTGGGCAGAAGGTGTTGATGTTCCCAGTCCCATTCGCTGGTTAGTGCTGTCCCAAAAGAAATTAAGATTATCTTGTGCAAGCGCTCCGGTTGGACCGGTATAAATGATAGATCCTGGGGTGAATCCAACCATAGGAACTCCGACAACAGTTCCATAAATTGTTCCTTGAACTTCCAAGTCATCCCCGATAACCAGATCGTCTGATGCATTTAGTCCCTGTGCAGTAGCGGCCGTACCCATTCTATTGTATGCTGCATTTGTGGTGTTGCCGACCTGCAGTGTTCCCGTAGTTGATCTCATGTTTCCGGCAACATCAAGAAGAGCTCCGGGGCTGGTAGTTCCAACACCGAGATAACCGGAGTTATCAACCGTGAGCCGGGTATTACCACTGGTGATATCCTTCAAAGTGAAAAAGCTATTATTGATACCCGGACTTCCTGCTTTCAGTTCCCAGGTATTCCCACCGCCTCCGTTGTGCAGTCGTAATCCGAATCCATCTGCTGCTCCGGAAGGGGGTACTATGGCGAGAAGTGCAGCGGGCGCACTTGTTCCGATTCCCACGTTTCCCGAAAACACAGCGTTTCCCGGTCCTACAGGAGCGTTAAATGTTCCAACTGAAAGAGAAGCGGAGACAGTGGCGTAAGAATCAACTTTCAAGTTTCCGGCGACGTGAAGTTTGGCTGTCGGATTGGTTATTCCGATTCCTACATTACCGTTAAGGCTGTCAATTCGCATTCTTTCTGCTCCTCCATTGGAGATCATAAAGTGCTTGTTTGAACCATTATCATCTATAGCAATCGCTTGGGAAGTTCCATTGTATCCAAATCGGGCACGGTTGTTTACGAGAATATAGCTATTGTCGGTTGCCAGATTTGTAGCGGGTCCGAATTGTAAGGGTGTTACAGAGGCATTGGTAACACGGAGATTACCTACAACATCTAAAGTTGCACCGGGACTTGTTGTTCCGATTCCCACGTTTCCAAACTGATCAACAAATAATCCGGCAAGTCCTTTCGGTGACAATTGGATTGATCCGGTAGTTGTGCTTCCTAAAATTAGAGGAAGCATACGTTCGGTATGGATAATCCCAGATGTCCTATTGGTCCCAAGAGTCAAAATTCCGGAAGATGATGCATCTCCCGCGTTTGTGCCAGATCCAATGATTTGGTAGTAATTATCCGTTGCGGCTGACGGTGTAGAAACCCGTCCAACAATCATATCATCGGTAATAAAAGTTGGGGAGAGAACTCCGGATAACCTCTGCCAATATTGGCCCGCACCGGCGGCTATCTGCCCGAGCGTAGTAAACTCATTTGCGCTTATTGCTTCACCTCCAACGACACGGCCACTGAACCGTCCGACAATTCCTGTCCCTCCTGAAACGTCGAGAAGATAGGCTGGGGTAGTGGTACCAATACCGATCCTACCTGAGAACACACCATTTCCTCCGCCCGTTACCATAGATGAATACCCAACAGCGAGACCGGCAGAAACAGAGGCATATGATCCAACCTGAAGATTGCCGTTAATGTCAAGTTTTGCCGCGGGGGTTGTGATTCCGATACCCACATTTCCATCTTCATTTATTCGCATTCTTTCGATTGGTGTTGCTGTAATTGTTGTTGGAGTTGTTCTGAAAATAAGTCTTCCCGGATTGATATCGGTGCCAATAGTGTTTGTCGCTTGTGCTTCAATGTCTGCAACAATGAAATTGGTTGTCGTAGAGCTGTCATGTGCATAAAACTGAAGTTTTCCGACAGGATCATTAGCTGAAACAGATGCATCAACCCGTTCAAGAGTTAAAATAGAAGATCCGGCTACTGCAACATGTAAGTTGCTTGCTGGATTTGTAGTTCCGATACCCACATTTCCTGCAGTCACATTCAATACATTCGTGCCACCTGCTATTAGAGATAGAATGTCAGCTCCCGCGTGACCTATACCGGTATTACTGTCATCGCCGAATGCATATACCGGGACTGTGGCACTTCCTGCCGCAGCTTGTATACCAACTCCACCTGTCGTTGTTCCAAGAATATTCCAGAATCCGGAACCGCCATTGAACGTCATTCTGTCAGTTCCTGCTGCGCGGAAAATGAAATTATCATCCGAACTTTCATAGAAACCCGTGTCACCGTCGCCAAAAGACAAACCGCTTGCTGCGAATGTTCCTGCTGCGACACCAAAATGAAGAGCTGTTATCGGACTCGTTGTTCCTATACCAACATTGCCGCCTGACATTAAGGCAAGACTTGTGGTTCCTGATGTAGCGATTTTGGCGTACGTAGTTCCAGGAAAGCTGAAGTCTGCGTATGGTCCCGGTGCTGCTCCTGTACCGTTTCCATAAACGGTGAACATCCCATATCCTGTGACACTATTAGTAACTCCTGCTTGTACTTCGGCTAATCCGGTTGTATCTCGACCGAAGTTCGTTGTTATTGATAACCCTCGGTTGATTTCTGTCCCAAAAAGAGTCCCGTCAACTTCTAATACATCTTGAATGTACAAGTCGCCGTCGCCTGCTGCATAATCGACTGTTCCGGCTGTTCCGACTCTGACTTCATCGCCTACAATTTGTAATTTTCCAATCGGCGAGACAGTTCCCACTCCCACATTTCCCGTACCATCTACAAACAATCCCGTCGTACCTTTTGGTGACAATTGAACTGAGCCGGTAGTTGAACTTCCCAACACCAATGGAAGCATGCGCTCCGTATGAATAATCCCTGAAGTTCTATTGGTTCCAAGAGTCAAGATACCGGAAGAAGATGCGTCACCTTCATTTGCACCTGTTCCAAATATTTGGAAGTAATTTGTTGTTGCCGCAGATGGAGTAGCGATGTTTCCGATAAGCAGATCGTCGGTTATGTTTGCCGGAGAAACTGCTTGTCCATACCGTTGCCAGAAGCCTTGTACGCCTGTTGCACCGGCGAAGATGTTCGAAATGTACCCGTTTAAGAAATATCGGGCAGATGAGCCGAGGCTGCGGGTGTTATGTGCCTCAGGTCCGATATTTCCGGCAACTTCCAATTTAAAAGAACTTGGGTTGCTTACTCCAATTCCCACATTCCCGCCGTCACGAATAGTGAAAACATTTGTGGTGTTATCATATATATTCACGAGATCGGCGGTGCCGGTTCCTTTTACATACAGTAAGGGGTTTGTGCTATTGTCGCTGACAACTTCAAGGTCGGCAACGGTGCTTTTCGCTCTGATGTATCGTGCGCCGTTCGAGTATAAATCTAGTTGTGCAACTGGACTAGTGGTGCCGACGCCGACATTGCCTGCTGCAACGGGTATAAGTATTAAATTATTCGTTCCTGTTGGATTATCTATGAGTCTCTGGCCCGCTGGTGTAACAAGAGAAAAATCGTTAGTCGAGCCCGTAACACCCTGAATCGTCGTCCCGAGATCAGATTGGCGATAAAACCTTGCTCCGGCATTTGCTGAAAAAGCAGTGTTGGTTGTTACTCTGATGGCGCCGGCAACATCAAGTTTGTCTTGTGGTGCGCTTGTTCCCGCTCCCACATTTCCCGTACCATCTACAAACAATCCCGTCGTACCCTTTGGTGACAATTGAACTGAGCCGGTAGTTGAACTTCCAAGTACCAGAGGAAGCATGCGTGCGGTACCAATAACTCCAGAAGCTCTATTGGTCCCAAGAGTCAAAATTCCGGAAGAAGATGCGTCTCCTGCAGTTGTACCCGTTCCGAATACTTGGAAGTAATCCTGTGTTGCAGCTGAAGGTGTGGCGATGCGGCCGATCAGCAGATCATCGGTTATGTGGACAGGGGAGAGCGCACCCAAATTCTCTTGCCACAATGAATTAGCGGTCAATTGGGATACGGTTACAAATTCATTTGAGTTGATTCCGTTCGCTCCAATTACCCTGCCGCTAAATTGCCCGACAATTCCTGTCCCTCCTGAAACGTCGAGAAGATAGGCTGGGGTAGAGGTACCGATGCCGATTCTTCCCGAGAATACACCATTTCCTCCGCCCGCAACCACAGATGAATACCCAACAGCAAGACCTGCTGAAACAGTTGCATACGAGTCGACTTTTAAATCACCCACAACTTGTAATTTAGCTGTGGGAGCAGTTGTTCCGATACCTACGTTTCCCGTCAACACGTTAACCGTCATCGCGTTTGTCACACCTCCGGCACTGGAACCAAGAATTATAAATGGGTCAGTATTGCCTGAAGCGGATGTAATGAGGCGAAGCGCGAATCCCGAAGTGAGAGTACTGGAATACATCCCTCTGTAAAAGGTTCCGGTACCATTTGCAAAGCCAATATACCTGTTATTTGCATCCTCGACTTGTATGTTTCCCACGACGTTCAATTTTTGAGCGGGACTTGTTGTTCCTATTCCTACATTTCCCGAAACAGCAAGTCCGTTTGCCGGTCCGACGGTTGCAGCAGAGTACCCGAGGGCGGCTGAGCCATTAACTTGTAATGGACTACCTGGTGTGGTTGTTCCTATTCCTACATTGCCGCTATCTACTAAAAAGTTGTGCCCCGCTTGGGGTGTAAAGTACAGATCTCCGGATGACCCGTTTCGGTAAATTTGACCTTGTCCTGTGGTTCCGAATTGTATTCCTCCTGCCGCAGTCCCGAGCACTTTTATCAATCCGTTTACGTCAAGTGAAGCTGCCGGATCAATCGTTCCCACTCCGACATTACCATTTCCTGCAACAAACAATCCCGTCGTGCCTTTAGGTGATAACTGGACTGACCCGGTGGTTGCATTGCCTAGAACAAGAGGAAGCATGCGTTCGGTATGAATAAGTCCAGATGATCGGTTTGTACCAAGTGTTAAAATACCAGAAGAAGACGCATCCCCGGCAGTTGCTCCGGTTCCGAATACTTGGAAGTAATCGTGTGTTGCGGCTGAAGGCGTGGCAATACGGCCAATAAGCAAATCATTGGTTATGTGAACAGGGGAGAGTGCTCCTGAATTTTCCTGCCAGAGAGAAGCTGCGGTTAATTGAGATACGGTTACGAACTCGTTAGAATTAAGTCCTCCCGCACCAATTACCCGTCCGCTGAATTGTCCAACAACACCCGCACCTCCCTGGACATCCAACAGGTATGTCGGATTCGAGATGCCGATGCCGACACGTCCTGAGAATACACCATTTCCTCCGCCCGGTAACATTGTGGAATATCCTACGTTAAGTCCTGCTGAAACAGTAGCATAGCTGTCCACCTTAAGGTTACCTGCAACATGTAAACGGGCTGAGGGATTGGTAGTTCCTACTCCAACATTTCCGGCAAAGTACCCTTGACCAGAAGAACTTACGGTGAATTGGTCTTCAGGCACAGAACCGCTTTGCAATTGCAGTAAGTTGTATCCACCAAGGTCATTACCAACGTAACCATAATACAAGCTACCTGAAGTAAGGTTAACGTCTGACGCTTGTATCTGATTACCTGAAGAGTTGGCTGTTATGAACTTAATGGCACCGCTCTGAGTTGCATTCAGTGTTATGTCACCAGCACCGGCTGACATGAGAGTGAGTGAGTTGGCGCTTGAGATCTGGAAGGTCTCACTTGACAGTGTTGAACGTATACCGGGGGTAGACGTGGCAATTAGCAAGTTACCAAATTGATTGATAAAGGGAATGGTGGATTTATCTGTCCCTGGTGGCAAGCCTTGTAGTGTTTCTGAGTTTATTGCGTAACCTACATTTGCTACTTGTTGACGCGGACCCATCTCTGGATCACCTCCAACAGTCACACCTAAATATACGTTCGTGTTTCTAGTAAATGTATCAGTGTCAATTTCAGCGCCACAGCTGTACCCAGCAGGCGTATTCGTACCTACCATAACGTTCACAACTCCTCCGGCTATGTCAGGTGTAATCGAGCAGGTTCCTGAATCATAGAGCATTGTTCCAGCAGAAGGGTCGTCATACAATCTGAAGCGCATATTGATGGGAGCGGTAATCGGGGTCGCGGAACTGTCGGTAAGAAAACCTTGAAAGTTCAAAATTCTTCCCGCTCTGGTCGGGCTCGATGGGTAAGCAAGATTAATTGATGCCTTGCTGAAAAATTGATTATACAATCCAACAGCAAAACCGAACAAAAGCACAATTGTTCCGACAGTTGCGAGCAAATGGCGCCGTGTAACAAGAAAATACTGTTGAGGCGATAAAAACTTTTTCAGGTTTTGGGCTTTCTCAAAAGGCTTTGGTTCGTGTTGAGGCTGAACATGGGTTTGCTGAGGTGCGAACTCGGAACGGAGTTTAGCAGATTCAGACTCCAAATGCTTAAGTTCTTCGCTTGTAATTATACCTTTTTGTAGCGCCCATTGAGCAAATTTAGATACGGACGACAGTTTTCGTTTAATTGTAGCCTCAGAATTACCACTTTGTCGCAATGCAGCGATATAGTTGCTTACTTTCTCTGGCGAAAAGAGGTTCTCTGTCATGAAAAACTGTCGTTACTTCAAAAATAGCATTTTGCCTCTGAGACCTATGGACATTGTATTGGTTTGCCCTCGTCTGGCCAATTCTCTTTTTAAATATGCTGATCCTTCCTTTGCAGGATCAAGAAGCTCCAAATAGGAAACTACCGACTTAAGTACGCGATGAAAACGTGCAATCATGTTTGGTTAGATTGAACTTGTAATTTTAATAAGCTCTCTGATATCGGCCAGATAATTTTTTATTGTTGAGGTTGAAGTGTGCTCAGATTGTAGAAAGGTTTTGAACTCAGACATGACAGAAAACGGATTGTTTTGACGGGCCGGGTAAAGCGCTTTTCGGAGTTCTTTGATAGGATTCACGGTTATCCATTGTTGATCGATACAGAACGTGCAAAATAACTGTAAGCCACTCAACCGTCTCAGAACTGTTTTATTTGGCGCTTTTCGTGCAATCAGATCTGAAAAATATCCATGGAGCGTTGGAACAGTCATTAACTGTACCACTGCAAGCTCGGGGCTGACAGAAAGCCTTATTGACTGCATGTCTATCACTTGAGCTAGCCACTCAAGAAATAAATGCAAGTCACTGATGTAGCTTTTGACAGTAACCTGACCATATTTCTTGGCTTGGAGATAGTCTGCAAATTTGAACTCGAAATTATACAAATTATACTGGTTATCCATATTAAGTACATTATTAATAGAGAGAGATTAATTGTCAAGAGGCATTTGTGACTATATTGATATACTTAGTTATAGTAGCTCAAAACATCATATAACATCCTGTAGTAGTATTTTCACGAATTTCTACATATTCCCGTAAACTTTTCTGCCTTCTACAAATGCATCAAACTGTACTACAATCCTATAGCATATATATAATAGTAATAACGAACTGCATCTATTCTGATCATAATTCGGGCAATTTCTTGCAATAGATTGAGAACATCTACCTGTTTTTGTGAAATACACTCTCTGTATTTTCGCGCTTTTTAAGAAAGGTCTTAGGGTAGGTGAAAGCATTTATGCAACGAATAGCATTTGGGCATCTGTGCTGCTAAGCCTTTTTGCTGATTGAAATTTGCTGTTACCCTGCGGTATTAAGTGTCTGTTGCTAACCGATTTCCACCGTATATAATGGATGTATGGAACTACTTCGTAAGTCGAGTGTGATGTTGCTTGGATTGCTGCTACTACTTTTACTCTTAAGCTTCTCGCTGAATGTACGTTTCTTGTTCCAAAGCCGTGCAAGCGGTGTAGGAACTGAGGCTTCATTTTCAGTAGATAATTCGTATATCTTTCTTAGCCCATTGCAAGCGCTTGCCAACAACAATGACCGAATACGTATCACAGTTTTTCTACTGAACAATCAGGGAAGGGGAGTTCCGGGCAAACAAGTAGTACTCGACTATACCAAAGAACTCACCATGGAGTCAGTCCAATCCACCACTGATACGTATGGTAGAGCTGTGTTTGACGCTTACACAAGCCTAAAAGGGGATTATTTCGTAGAAGCACTGGTAAACGGAACTAAAGCAACAGAAGGTGTGCGACTTAAGTTCTATTAATCTTCACCAATTCCCGTTCGGGCTCGATCATTGGAAGATTTTGTCTGCGTAACAACAATGCGCGTTGCTTATGTCGGTAGACATGATGCATATGGATCCGTTTATAGAGAATGAACAACAGAACACTAACCTGCAATAATATAATTATGTTCCAATTGATCAGGTTCCTCAATAATCCCAGCATAAGCATGAAAGCGGTGAACCATGCGCTAAAAATAGTGAGTGTTAGTGTGTTACTTTTTGGTGTTTTTTGAGATTCAAAAACAGACTGCGCGAAAACCCGTATCTTTCCGGATTGTTCAGCTGTTATCTGTGTACTAAAACTTCCGTCTGCATTTGATGTTGCTGTAATTTTTTTGCTTCGTGCTGCGTAGGCATGTGGAACAAGTGCGAGTGTTTGACGATCCGGATCATCAAAGGTATTGATGGTAACAAGTGTTCCGGGTATCGTTTTGCCTGATACTGCATCGGATTGCCCGGTTTGGGGATTGCCAGTGGCTACTGAGATCGTCGGTGAGAGCAAATAGGGCCCAAATCGCTTACCTTGCACGTCTACGGGGGCGACAATGCACAAAGGTGTGCCGACAAGCTGGTCAGTGTCAATCGGTGTCAAACAGAATTCATTGCTGTTTCGCGGGGCATAAAAGTTTGTGAATTCAAAATAACCATCTGATCGTGCGTGAGTTTCCTCAGAAACACCTACACCCTCAAGCTTAACGAGGGCAAGTGAAGAGGTGTACCCGAACAATGTATACGCAACTGGGGCATAACCTACTGAAGCTGATACATCTACTTCAGCGAGCACTTGACGAGCTTCAGGGGACCTGTGTTGAGTAATGGGGAACTTCGCTGTATAGATGCCACCGAGACTGCCGGCAATTCCTATAAGAAATATAAAGAATTTACTCTTTTTTTCCACGAAGTATTTTCTTGAGCTCATCAATCTCTTTTTCTTCCTCTTTGAGCTTAGTTTCCAGCTCTTCTTCACGATGTACAACTTTGCCGAATATACTCCTCAGTATTATTGCAACTATCAAGAGCGCGAGAAGCACTACGACAACAAGCCGCCATGGGATTATCCATAAGTAAGCGGTATGTGTAAGTGGGGTGTTATTCTCTCCGTATACGGCTTTCAATTCGATGGCAAAACGACCCAATAGCCATTGGGGTCCGATCTTGCCTGAATATGCTTTGGCTGTCTCCGGGAATATGCGTTGATCCTTTAGTTTCACTTCTTCAACAACATTATTCAGCATATCTCTCAATACAAGTTTTCCCATAGGCTGTGCGTGTACATTTCCCGAATTCAAAAGATCAAAGTCAACTTTTACCGGACCGAATTCAAGAAAACCCGGATACTTAAAGCTCGAAACAGTAACTTTCTCAACGCAACTCTTACTTACTGTGCTTAAGTTTATAAGCGATCCAATCTTTGCGGCAAGTGTTGAAGATGATTGTGTAATAGCCGATGCGCCGGGTTGGAGTCCTTGATCGTATTCGAAATAGGCGATTGCATAGTTCCCACAGGTATTAAGTTCTGCGGGTGTTTTCACCGTGAGATTGACCGCTACATAGTTATTGGCTGGTATTGCAATCTGATCAACATCGGGAGTTATCCATGATGCGGCTGCATATTTCAGCTTAACGTTCGGATCATCGACCAACATAATATCGCCTTCTTTGTTCTTGATAGTGTAGTTCGCCACCTTTACTGATCCGATAATTGTTTTATCAGAATTATTCTTGAATTGAACAAGTAGCCGTGTTTGTTGATTGGGCTCGACTCTCTGATCGATTATTGCCGGAAACGCGGTTATGGAAAAATTTGCTTGAGCATGTACAGTAGATACAAAAGAATATAGGAATATAGGAATATAGGAATATAGGGCTAATTTAGCTACATTTTTTGCTATGCTACCTAATATTCTCATATTCTTATTTGTTTTTAAATTATTAAAACTTCGGCGTAGCGACGTACGTCAACTTGTTATAGTACAATCCGTTTGGTTGTGTCGCATCTACCGAAAGTTGGTAACACATAGCGATGCGTGATCCGGTTGATGGAGTCGCTTTGCTCATAATGGTAACCGGCGTTGAGCCGAAAATTCTGTAAGTATCACCTGTCCACGCCGCTTCAGAACCGGTAATGTTTCCGAGGGTATATCCGAAACCGTTGAATGTTGATGTGCTCCATGCCTGTTGACTGGTGGTCGTACATGAAGGCGAAGTATCACACCCACCGTCTGCAATTTGATTTGCACCGCTGGTAAGCGGATTATCATATTTTACCGTCAGATCAAAACCATTTGTCGCGTTGGTTACCACGTAGTGTGATTGCGCAGCCCGATAAAAAGAATCAAAGTTCAAGATGGAACCGAACGGTACGGCTGTTGCGGTGGTTGCTGAGGTTGTTGTCCATGTTCCGGGACACTGTGTTATGGTAACGGCTGAGTTAATGTTGCCGGAATACCCGTTCGAACCGTCATTAATACTATATGAAATACTGAGTTCTACATTTGCCGAAACGAACACGCCGTCAATAGGAGCTACCTTCATATTCGTCTCATCATACGTTATTGTTTCTCCCGAATCCTTGGTTGTAAGATTAAACGAGTACGTATCGGAGACGCCGCGGGTGTGAGTAGTGCCAGCGGGTGATGGGTTGAGAAACCGTAATTTGGCATTAGATGCATGACCGAGGGTGAACGAATAGGTTGTAGAGTTATTCAATGCTGCGCTTGTTGTAATAGTAATGGTGTGATTCGTTATTGCAGCGGCAAGAGCAACCGCAGAGACAGTGAACCCGCTGGGGCTGAAACAAACATTTGCTGCACACGTTCCTGCAAGCAAGTCGGCAGGTAGCTCTGCAGAATCAAATCCGCTACTGTCTGGAATACCATCATTATGATGCGCTGCCACTGATGTTGCCGGAATCAAAAGAATGACTTTTGAACCCGAAGCAATATTTGTAGTCGGTCTGAACGAAATGGTCATCTGGCCGCTCTGAGTGGAAACGACAGAATCTCCGGCCATTGCTGACCCAGTCAGAGTAGGGGTAAAGGCAAGTGAGGTTGCATTCAACACGTTATTAACAGTGAAAGTCGTTCCTCCGATACAACCTTTGCCGGTATTACCATTTAGACAGATCACATCTCCATTAAACAGGTTTTGTGTGTTGTTGTCAGAAAAACCCGACCCTGCAATAGTTGCAACCGCATTGCCCGTTGAAATTCCACTTGCCAGAGATCCTTTAAATGAGAATCTTGAGTTTGTCAACGTACTATATGCCTGGGTGAATGGGACAGCTGCCTGTGCCGGCTTTACTAGTTGAAACGCGACCGTAACAAATAAAAAGACGATTGCAACAAAATAAGAAGAGAACCCTTTAACAGATTTCATTTAATGTAATGTTAATTAATGATTTCTAATATAAAAATACTGCGCTTAATTCATTATGTACAATGCTTTTTATTTGTCAAGTACATTGCTCAATCACTACTGGTGTTGACATTTTTTTCACGTCTGCTATTATAAGTGCGATTATGCAAGCTGCAATAAAAGAACGGCGAAAAAGAATTCTTCTCACGCTATTTTTGTTGGGGAGAGATTCTGGTCACAATATATTCAGTAGCGAGGTAAAACATGTATTTTCGTTGCCGGCAGATTCTCCCAGATCTCGAGGAACAATCAGGCTTATGTTGACAGACAAGGTAATCACAAAAGAAGACACGGGTGTGTTTCGTATAACGGAAGACGGTGTCAAAGAGTTGTCACTTGCTTTTCCGTTTGTACGTTTTCTTGTATTTCCGTGGGATCAAAAAATGCGCATTGTTTCATACGAAATTCCCGAGCGTAAACGCTCGTTACGCGATAGCCTTCGGCGAGAAGTAAGCGGTTGGGGTCTTGGCCCATGGCACAGATCGTTCTGGCTGACGCCGCATCCCATCACCGAGGAGTTGAAAAGAATCACGGACAATGAGCAGGGAGCAGAATATGTGCAAGCGTTTGAGGGTACACCGGTACTGGGTGACCCGAAAATTTTGCTGGAAAAAGTATGGGGTATTAGCAAGCTTGAAGAGCAGTATAAAAAGATCTTCAAAAAATGGCACGAGGTGCTTTCAACAGACACAACCAAAAAAGAAGATAAGATGAAACAAGTGGTTGAACTGTACCTTGATATTCTCAAAACAGACCCTGGTTTACCCAAGGAGCTTGTCGGTAAAACATGGATCGGATTCGAGGCGTTCGATATATTCGACGAAATGCGAAAAATACTCCTTTAACTCAATTTTCAATTTATAGTTCTCAATTTTCATTCAGTTTTCAATACCGGGAAGTTACAGTTAAAAACTGAACCTTAAAAATTGATTGAAAATTGTAAATTGAAAACTGGAAGTTTATTCCAACGGTATAGTTATGCTTCCATCCCTATCTGTTCGTTTGTACGGTATATTTAAGGCTTTCAGTAAGTCAATTACTAATTTATGGGGATGATGATAAAAATTGTTTTTTCCGACACTTATCACTGCAAGCATCGGTTCTGCTAACAATAATAGTTTCTTGCTTGTGCCGTATTGTGAGCCGTGATGACTTATTTTCAGTATGGTATTGGGAGATGAAATGTTAGAAAGTGCACGTTCGCCTTCAGTAGCGTCCAAATCAGCGAGCAGAAGAATATGTTTGCTTTCGGACCGTATTGAAAGTCCCAACGCTCTATTATTTACTTCCTTCGCGTTCACTGCATCTTTATCTGTTAAAGCCGGCGGCCAAATAACGGTGATAATATTTCGGGGAAAATTAAGTACGTCTCCTTGAGTGATCGTCTGCCATTCAATAGGAATTGTTTGTATAAGTGTCTGATATTGATTGCTTGGAATGGTGATGAAGTCGGGAGCGGTAAATATATGTTTAATGGAGAAGCTTCTTACAAGTGAAGCCAATCCACCGGAATGATCTTTTTGTGCGTGAGTAAGAAACATAACCTCAATTGTCCGATCAAAGTAGGGTAGTTCATGCTCAAGACAGGTAATTATCCGATCGTTTGGCCCTGTGTCAACAAGGACGTCTATTCCGTCCGATGTGCGGATATAGGTTCCATCGCCTTGACCGATGTCGCAAAACACGGCTCGTGGCTGATATCGACGGACGTTGTCGATACACAAAAAAGTCGAAGTGAATATACCGATAACACATGCGATCAAAAAAGTTTTTCTCATTCCTATATTCGGAGGATAGGTAGACTACTTATGAAATAACTCACTTGGACGATTAAAATAAAAATACGCACAACGCCGAGAGTGATGTAGCTCATTACTGTTGCCAGGAATGAATCGATATGTCCGGCAAAGCTTAATATGACCCCAAAAAACATAATGGGCTCGATCAGCCAGGTTACAAAAAGGTTAGACAATATAGATAGTAATGGGTACTGTCGGAAGTTTAATAGAATTATGGGTGTTGTAAAGACCTGAGCAGCAAACGTAAGTCCGATTTGATTACGTATGTAGTTTTTACTTCTCAACGACGGATATAAAAGTATAATGCCAAACGTCGCTGCGGTTGATAACCAGAATGAAATGTTCCAGAGCCACATCGGCTGGTAAATAAGAAGCACTATCTCAGATAGAAGAAAAACATACATACTCGGTGTCTGCCGCTCAAACATGATCACTCCCGAGGAAACAATAGCCATTACCGATGCACGTACAATTGATGGCTCAGAAGAAAAACCTATGCAATAGAAGCCAGCAACCATGACGACAATTATCAGTTTAAGTCTGAAATTTACCCATTGTGTTAGCGGATCAAAGAATGCGAGGAGGAGTGTGATATTCTGTCCTGATAGAACAAGGAGATGTAATAAACCAGTCTGACGGAATAAATCAAGACTTCCTGTTGTCAGGTAGGTCTTTTGACCCCACACAATGCCGGCAAGTAGCGCTGCCTCTTCTTGAGGAAGATACTTAAAATACGGTTCAGTAACCCAGTTAAGAAACGGCATAGTTTATATGCCTACGAGGTTCTTGATGCGGTCAAAAATTTTCTGACCGACAACTTTTTTGGTAACAAGCTCGTATACGTCGGCGTAGGGTCGATGATCAATAATGTTCTCTGTGGTAACCGATCCGATGCCGGGCAATAATTCAAGTTCTGTTCTGCTTGCTGTATTGATGTTGACTGTGGTTTGCTGAGTTTGGTCACTGTCTTGAGTTTCTCCGATAAACGGGATATATAGTTTGTCTTCATCCTGCAATTTCTTGGCCAGATTAAATGTGTGAGCAACATAGTTACGATCAGCCTGGGAAGAAAGCCCGTGGGCCAATTTTAGCGCATCGACTAAACGTGATGATTCGGTAACTTCGTATACCCCGGGGGTTTCAACTGCACCTTCGATGTCGACGAACAAACGCACGGGAGATGTTGTGGGCTTTGTTATGACAAAATCGTTCGTGCTTACGGAAACTTGTAATTTCTGGTTTATTGAGTGTATGACCAATAAACCGATGATGGCGATTCCCCCGAGCAGGAGGGAAGTGGTAAAAAGTATCACAATGCTCTTCGGAAGCTTTCGTATCTCCGATAAATACTCGTGGAATACTGTTTGTTGTTTTTTCGCCATGTATTGAATATGACATGCGGAAAAAACAAATACCACGGTCTATATGCATCACATTACTTAGAACTTTAGGCTTTTAACTTGTAACTTAATTTTGTGTATACTGAATTCATATGTCGAAATTGCTTTTGTGGGAAATGGTCGGTGTTGCTGTTGTTACAATAGGTGCTGTTCTTTTTTCGCTTTCACCGCTTGCCAACTACGATGTTCAGTTTCTTGCGGCAATTTTCATTGTTTATTTTATATTTCGGGGCATATTCAACCGTATCAAGAACTTCTATGTTATCGAAACACTCGTATTTGTTTTTATAATAGTCTCGACCGTGTTCTCAACCGGAGGAGCTCAATCACCATTCTTTTTTCTCTTTTATTTTCTACTATTTGCGACGTCGCTTTTATTGGACTCGAGTACCAGTTTTGTTTTGACACTGCTTTTGGTCATAGCTTTTCTAGGGACTATGGGCACTGTCCAATCTCTTAAAGATTTACTGCCTGTTTTTTCATTACCGTTCATTGCCCCGTTTGCAAAGTATTTAGGTGATATTCAACGCAAGTACTATCAACAGAAGGAAGAACTGAGCCGTCTTGTGGAAGCAAAAAAGAAATTGCAAGGTCAAAAGGGTTACCAAGAAGAACAGACGTTACTTTTTTTGACAACAGCACTTTACCGCCAAATAGACGACTTGAAGGAACGTGCAGATAATTTTATGGGTGACTTGGATTTGCAGTATATTCGTCGGAAAATAAAAAATATGGCAGACTTGGTCAAGAATTTTCGTGATTATGTTGAGAAGATTTAGTTAAGGGTTGATAGTCTCTAGTTTAGAGTAGATAGTAAATGGTTGATAGTGGTTAGTAGATGGTAGATAGTAGTTGGCAGGGCGGATACTTAATTCATGAATTTAATCAATAACTTAGTCTCCATGCTCATACGAGTAAGTATTGTCTTCGTATTACTCTTAACTCTCAACTCTCAACTATCAACTGAAGTGTATGCGGTGAACATGAACTCAACAAACTATAATATAATTTTCGGCAACCTTAATATAGGAAGCGGTCGGCATGATTCCCCGAATTACAGCATGACCACTTCACTCGGACAAACATTTGCCGACCGGTTTACCTCATCGGGATTTGTGGTAAAAGTGGGTTTCCAATATATTTTTACCACCATGCCTTTTGAATTCGAAATTTCATCAACTCTTATAAATTTCGGGACATTAATTCCGAACACTTTTCCGACTCCTTTGCCGACGTTAGATGTAACAATTACTAATCCGAGTCGTGGCTATGACGTCCAAGTCATAGAAGACCATCCTCTCCGGACGCTTTCCTTACATTTTATTCCTGACACAACTTGTAACGGAGGGATCCAAGCATGTTCTCGAACCAGTGCGAATGTCTGGACGTCAACTGCTGCGACGGGATTCGGGTACAACGCATCAGGACATGACGTAACTGCAGATTTTTTAAATAACACATACTACCGTCCTTTTGCTTCGCGTGAAGCCGGACATAGTCCGGTTACCTTCATGTCCTCTACTATAGCCGCGAAAAACCGTATTTCAACTGTTACATTTCTAGCGAATATCGACGGGGCTCAAGCAACCGGCACTTACCAGACAGTTATTAATTTTATTGCAGTACCTAAGTATTAGTTGATAGTTAATAGTTGAGGGTTGAGAGTTGATAGTTTAGAGTTAATAGTCAAACTGACATGTTATTGAATAGATCCGCACAAATCAGAGTTATGAGGCTCGTTTGTGTGGGTATTTTACTATTAACTATCTACCATCAACTATCTACCACTGCCAATGCCGAAAAACTCCATGTATCCGTCTATCCACCACAGGTAGAGATAGTTATTAAGCCGGGTAAATCGTTGCTGCAGGCTATTGATTTGAAAAACAACGGTGATACTATGGTGTTTTCCACAAGCATTCTTTCTTTTGAACCATCAGACGACCAGGGAGGAAGAGTTTTTAAGGATAAAGCGGAAGGACCGCTCAGATTCTCTTTGGAGAACAGCCAAATGGGGTTGGGAGATAAATTTGTACTCAAATCCCGTGAGAAAACACAAGCGCTGCTTAAAATCAGGGCGGTGGAAAATGCTCCCGAGGGCGACTATTACTATACGTTGTTTTTTGTGGCAGATCCGCCGGTTACTCAAACTACAGCGGGGTTGGGGAGGTCATATATCGGGGCAAATATTTTAGTGAGCGTTACTAACTCAGGAAATATGCCGATCGAAGGTAAAATAGCTCAATTGCAAGTTATACCGAGATATTCGTTATCGCTATTTGGAAAAACATTCACCATCGTCGAGAGCAATGATGAAGTCCCGGTGGTTGTTAAAATTGCCAACACCGGACAATTTATGGTAACACCACAAGTAACTCTTAAACTCGTTTCGTCATTAGGCAAAAGTGAAACGAAAAAACTGTTTCCTGCAAATGTGCTCAAAAACTCACAAAGGTTAATGGTTCAAGAGGAATTTCCGGAATGCAAGCGGTGCAAGATTCCGGTAAGCACTGTATTCAAAGGCTGGTTTTTCGGTAAGTATACAGTCTCAGCTGCCATGACATTCGAATTTGCCGATAAGAAGATTTACGCAACTACTGAATTCTGGGCTTTTCCCATAAGACTCATGGGTCTTATGGGACTTATTAGTCTTGTTAGTCTCATAAGTCTTATAAGACTTATGAGACATAAAAAACATACAAAGAAAGGGGGTGATATGCATGGGAAATAGATTATTTGTCGGGAATCTTCCGTATGGGGCTGTAGAAGATGATATTAAAACAGTCTTTATGACGGTGGGTGAAGTTGACGAGATAAATTTGGTTCGGTATCGTGATTCGGGTAAATCGAGAGGGTTTGCTTTTGTGACTATGAGTACCCCCGAGCTCGCGGAGCAGGCTATTGCAGTTCTGAATGGAAAGCCGATGAAAATAGGCGAAACTGAGCGCAATATTTTGGTCACTGAAGCGAAACCGAGAGAAGAGAAGCAGAAAGCTTAAAGTAAAAAGCACAAAGTAGAACTGAAAGTAGAAAGTATAAGGTAAAATGCTATAATTATTTTTTATGGAACATAAATATATTCCCCAAGAGTTTGAGTCGAAGCTGATAGAACAGTGGGAAAAAGACGGTGTATACAAAACCTCAGACCTTAGACCTTCTGCTTTAGACTTGAAGAATAATAAGAATAAGATGTACTGTTTATCCATGTTTCCCTATCCGTCTGGCGCTGGTCTGCATGTAGGCCACGTTCGGATTTATACGGGCACAGATGTGTTGGCACGCTATTTTCGCATGAAAGGTTTCTCTGTATTACATCCGATGGGATGGGATGCCTTTGGCTTGCCGGCAGAAAACGCAGCAATTAAGGCTAAAAAGAATCCGATGGATATGGTTCCGGCAAATATTGCCAATTTCAAGCGTCAAATGCAAATGCTCGGTTTGTCTTACGATTGGGAGAAGGAATTTGCAACGACCGATCCGGCCTACTATGGCAAAACTCAAGAGTTATTCTTATTATTCTTTAAGCTGGGACTTCTGTTTAAAAAAGAGATCTCGGTTTACTTCTGCCCAACTTGCAAAACCGGACTCGCGGAAGAGGAAGTGCTTCCGAATGGTACTCATGAGCGTTGCGGTTCAACTATCTCAAAGCGAGATCTTCCGCAATGGATATTCAAAATAACCACATATGCAAACAGCTTGTTAGATAGCCTTAAAGATCTGCAATGGCCCAACGGAATAGTGGAAATGCAGCGCAATTGGATAGGTAAGAAAGAAGGAATTAATATTGCATATGAGGTGCGCGGAAGCGACGATAAGATCACGTGCTTCACCACAAGGCCAGACACCAACTTCGGTGCTACTTTTATCGTATTAGCACCCGAACATCCCTTTGCTAAAAAGGTGGTTGAAAAAAAACTGGTAACAACGGAAGCAATCCATAAAAAAGTGAGCTTATATATTCAGAAAGCCCTATCAAAAACCGACCTTGACAGAATTGCCGAAGGTCGTAAGAAAACAGGTGTTTTTTCGGGTTTCTACGCGGTTAATAATCTTAACGGAAAACCGCTTCCCATATGGATTTCAGATTTCGTGCTCGGAGATTTCGGAACGGGAGCAGTTGTTGGTGTTCCCGGGCACGACCGACGAGATTTTGAGTTTGCGCAAGAATTCGGGATAGAGGTGATGCGTGTGGTTAAGGGGTCAGATGCCGACACGTCTCCAATAACTGATATCAGACAAGTTCAGGAAGAATCCGGAATTATGATTAATTCCGATTTTCTCGACGGTCTTGACATCATGAAAGCTAAAGACAAAATGATGGATCACTTGGAAGCAAGGGGTTGGGGTAAACGGGTGGTCAGTTTTCATTTGCGCGATTGGATTTTTTCCCGACAACGTTATTGGGGAGAACCGATTCCACTCGTTTATTGCGAAAAGTGTGCCACGGAAAAGAATTCGTGGTTCACAACAGCTGAGGGAAAAAGCTTTCAAAAAAAGTATCAAAATACTACCAAACTAGATCAAAGTACTCTAGAGAAGAGCTATGGCTGGTACCCGATCAATGAAGGGACACTGCCACTGGAGCTGCCATACATGAGTCACTATGAGCCGACAGAAAATGGAGAGTCGCCCCTCGTGCAAGCGGGTGAAAAATGGCTCGAGACCCCATGCCCGGCATGCGGTTCAACTGCTCGTCGTGAAACTGATACGATGCCCAACTGGGCAGGGTCGTGTTGGTATTTTTTGAAATTTGCACAAAACGGGCAAGTACGTAGGGGCGAGGTTGCCTCGCCCGGTGATCTTGTTGAGAAGTGGAAAGCCGAATTGAAGGGTGCAGAAATGTTGCCGGTCGACTGGTATCTGGGTGGTGCCGAGCATGCTGTGCTTCATTTACTTTATGCGCGGTTTTGGGTGCATGTTCTCAATGACTTGGGTATTTTAGGCTTCAGGGAGCCCTTTTTGAGACTGCGCAATGTAGGTATGGTTCTTGCAACAGACCACCGCAAGATGAGCAAATCGCTTGGCAACGTAATTAACCCTGATGATGTTGTTAAAGAGTATGGTGCTGACACACTCAGGGTCTATGAGATGTTCATGGCTCCATTCAATATGGAGATTGCCTGGTCAACCCAAGCTCTTCAAGGGTCAGCGCGATTTCTGAGGCGAATTTATCAGATATTCAATAATCCTGCTAAGATAGCAAATGCTGTTGATGATGAGGATGTAAAGGTTGTTTCAGAGCTTCAAATGTCGATATCGAAAATTGAGAGTGATATAACGAACGTTAAATTTAATACTGCAATTGCTACGCTCATGAAACTTTTGAATGTCTGGGAGCTTGGTGGAAAGATCCAGAAACAGCATGCGACAGTTTTTGTCCAACTGCTGGCACCGTTTGCCCCATTTATTGCTGAAGATCTCTGGCGCAATACCCTTAAAATGGCAGGAAGTGTCCATCTATCAACCTTCCCGGTTCCTGACGCTAAACAGATAAACAAGTCAGACGTTACAGTTGCGGTACAGATTAATGGAAAGTTTCGCGGTACGGTTGTTACCAAGTCTATGGATATAACTGAGAAATCAATAATACAAGCGGCTTTAGCGCAAGAGAGTATACAAAAACATGTAGCAGGTAACTATAAAACAATCTATGTTCCCGGAAAAATTATTAATTTTATTGTAAAGGGATCGTAATGAACATCACGCTCAATAAACTGACGAATGGTCTACCTGTCATAAGTATAAATACGGAAACATTCGGCTCAATTACGATGTTAGTGATGGTGAAAGTTGGTTCACGATACGAAGATGAAAAGAACAATGGTATATCTCATTTTTTAGAGCACGCAACATCAAAATCAATTCCGAGTTTCCCCACACCTTTTAGCCTCGCTTCGGCAATAGAAGGTGTTGGAGGAGTCTCTAATGCATTCACTAGTCGTGAATATACGGGTTTTTGGATAAAGCTGCCCACAGCACATTTATTAAAAGCAGGGAAAATATTGTATGAGACTGTTACTCAACCGCTATTAAAGGAAGATGAAATACAGCGCGAGAAGGGCGTTATTGTAGAAGAGATACATATGTATGAAGATGAGCCTCAGCGCAAGGTGGGCGAGCTCTACGAGAAGCAACTATACCCGAAAAACCCGCTTGGTTTTGACATTGCTGGTAAGCCTCAAACTGTCAATTCGATGCAAAGAAGCGATTTTGTCGGGTGGCTTCAAAAATACTACCACAGTCACAACGCTATTGTGGCTCTTGCGGGAAACCTGGGGAAAGACGTAGAGCAAGTGAAGCATGTAAATTCGGTCCACGACATTTTCTCGCACTGGACAGGCGGAAAAGTTTCGGGACACGAACCGGTGTCGGAAAACCAAAAGAAACCAGTTCTTAACGTGGTTTATAAAAAAACGCAACAAACTCATTTTGTAATCGGTTATCGGGCGTTCTCGTTTTTTGATAAGCGACGGTATATACTATCCGTTCTTTCTCGTCTCTTGGGAGGAGGTATGTCTTCCCGATTATTTAACGAAGTTCGGGAAAAAAGAGGTCTATGCTACTATATATACACGTCAAAAGATCAATATGACGATGTGGGGCACATTTCCACCCAGGCAGGCGTGAGTACAGATATTCATAAAATCAAGCAGGCATTGTCGGTAATTGTCGCTGAGCATAAGAGTATCGCCCAGGGAAAGGTGACCGAAGAAGAGATAACCCGAACGAAGGAAATGATAAAAGGGCACGTGCTACTATCACTTGAAGATTCATATAGCGTAGCTAACTTTTTTGCTGGCGAACAATTACTTTTCGGAGCCTACAAAACCCCGGAAGAAGTAATTTCCTCAATTGATACAGTAACACGTGACGAGATAGTCTCACTTGCAAAAGACTTGTTTATTGAGAAGAATCTGAACATTACCGTGCTTGGACCGTTGAAGAAAAACGAACTTGAACTCGGGGATATACTTGGGTAACATAGTTAAGTCTAAAGTAAAAAGTAGAAGGTATAAAGGAAAGTCTAAAGTCTAAAGTCTAAAGTAGTAATTATTAATTAAATATTTATAAATGGAGCAAACGTTGATTGTTCTCAAACCTGACACCGTGGCACGCGGGCTTGTCGGCGAAATTATTAGCAGGCTTGAGCGTGTCGGAATTAAACTGGTTGCTGCAAAAGTGATGCAGGCAGATAAGGCAATGCTTGATAAACATTATCCGGCAAGTAGAACGGAGTTTATTGTGGGTCTTGGCAATAAGACAATAGAAAACTATCAGAAGCTGGGAATTGACCTCAAGAAAGATATGGGCACCGAAGATGCTTTGGAAATAGGAATGCAGATCCGCCAATGGTTGGTTGATTATATGATGAGCGGTCCTGTGTTTGCGATGGTCTGGGAGGGCCCTCATGTTATAGAAATTGTCAGAAAGCTCTGTGGTCCGACTCTTTGTTTGAACGCGGCTCCCGGTACTATACGAGGTGATTTTTCCTATGATTCATCATATTTAGCCAACACAAATCGCCGCCCGATAAAGAATCTCATGCATGCCTCAGGAAATGTTGAGGAGGCAACATATGAAATTCCGTTGTGGTTCTCGAAAAACGAGATTCACTCGTACGAGAGGGTAGAAGAAAAAGCAATGAAATAAGGTCTGAAATTGATGGTTAGTAGTAGGGGCGAACCGAAAGGTTCGCCCCATTTTTTATGGGTAATTTAATGCATGGGGCTTCAAGTAGATTCAAACAAGAGTGCATGTAATACATTTTGTTCAATGAATAGATTATATAGAATAAATGGAATATATAGAACATATAGATTGTGTAGAAAACTAAGATCATATAGAAGACATACATAATGTACTTGACATGGATAGAGTGCATGTCTATACTGGATTCTGAGTATGAATTTAATCGAGCAAAAACTATATCGGTTGAGCCCCAATCAACTGAAAGCGCTTAAAACACTCGCATCAAGCGAGGAGGGTATTGTTGCCTCAATTACCTCTGGTAAAACAATCAAAGTGGAAGGTAAAGCACTCGGCGGCGTTTTCTCATCTTTGTCACGCCAAATTATTAACGGCGAACATCTTGTTTTGCCCTGGGGCAAAGCCGAAGGCGGTAGAGGATTGCGGTGGAGACTTAATGAGAAATTAATCTCAAGACAGGACTTGTTACAAATTGTCGTAGAACTGGTGCGTACGTACTAGCAAATACACACAAAATATGTATAGTAATTATATGCACAAAGTTGTTAACCATATCACGGGAGCGTTGTTGATTTTTGGGGGGCTAACAGTGTGGTATTTTTTCCATACTACGCTTATGCCACCGAAAGTACAAGCTGCTTCGCGGACAGTTACATCCCGAAGTGATTTCGAACTTGGGCTGCAAAATGGAACTAACACTGCCAGTAAAGAAGGAACATTGAGTTTACAGCCGGATGGAGCGTGGGGTCCTCGGGCATTCAAAACCCCGAATCTTACTCTTGGTGACCAGGCTGCGATCGCGTCGGATGGAGAGTATGTATACATTCTTCATAACGCCGATAACCACTTCGTACGGTATATTCCCTCCGAAAACAAATGGAAGACGCTTGCCCCTGCTCCAAAGTTCAGTTATCCGGGTGCGCAACTTGTTGTGCTGGGAAACTATATTTATGCCGAGTTCGGAGGGTATCAAAAAGAATTTTATCGGTATTCTATTCAGACGAACACCTGGGAAGCTTTGTCAAACATGCTGGACTTAGTTTATGGTGGTGCTTCATGCTCAACAGATGGAACAAACATATTTTGTCTTCGGGGAACCTCGACTACCGACTTTTGGAAATACACCGTCGCAACAAATACATGGTCGGGAGTTTCGAATCCGGCTCTTGCTATGTATAACGGAGCAATCCTGAATTATTACGACGGTAATTTTTATGCCCTGCGAGGCGGTGGTACAACTACAATGTATCGTTACAATGTCTCTGCAAACTCGTGGCATACGACCACGACGAACAATACAACCCCTTTGGCAGTTATGCCTGCGAGCAATACTGAGGATAAAACAGCAGCTCTGCGCGGTGATGAGATATTTGTTACCCGAGGCCAGGCAACTCAAACATTCTATAAGTACAACATCAGTTCAAATACATGGACCACCTTGACAAATACACCGCAAGCGACTCGTTATGTCGGGGCGGTTTATAATGCAGCTGACGATTATGTTTATGTCTTCAGAGGTAATGGGCAGTATGATTTTTGGAAGTATAATCCCACCACTAATGTGTTTTTGGGACCGACTGACCTTCCAAACACGCCTGGATCCGGTGCGGACATAACTTACTATAATGGGTTTATTTACTATGCCAGAGGCAATAATTCAGCGCTCTATTACCGATATGAAGTTGCAACCGGGATATGGACCACACTCACTAGCGCACCGGTTAATTTCAACGATGATACGAAAGGCGTATTGGTTGGAAGCGATATTTACTATTATCGGGGGAGTGGTGGACGCGATTTTTATAAATACAGTACTACAGGTGGTACTTGGACAACACTAGCTGCATTAACTCCAGTTGCCGTGAATTATGGTGCAACTCTTGTGTATCCGGGAAGCGGTGACTTTATTTACGGTACGCGAGGCGCTGTGACACGTATTTTCTGGAGATATCAAATATCCACTGATACATGGAGTGATCCTGCGGTTGCAGACCTTCCCGATAATGCGGAAGCTGCGTACGGTTCACGCCTAACGTCCGATGGAACGGATATTTATTATTCCAGCGGGTATGGGACCTCTTCGCTCTTGAAATATGTTGTTGGTACTAACACATGGACAGTGGTCAATAGTCTCCCGTTTACACCTCACTGGGGAACGGATATGCGCTATTATGGCGGGAAGATATTCTTTCAAGCTGGTTACTATAAACCGGATTTTTGGGAATATATAATTGCAACAAATTCTTGGCGCAGGCTTCCCGATCTACAATCGACCTATTATTATAGTAACGGACCATACAATGGGGGGTCACTGACAATAAATAGTTCAAACGGGGCGATATACTCGATAAGTGGACAAAATCTCCTCGGGCTTCATCAGTACACACCATCAGCCTATAACTATGTTGCGTCCGGTTCTTGGACGAGTAATGTGCTCGATTTAAACTACGTACAAAGCTTTGCTTCGCTTATTGCTTGGACAACTACTCCCGATGATTCGTCGATTATTTTCGAAACCCGAACGAGTAGCGATCAAGTAACATGGAGCGGTTGGCAAACAGTGAGTGGAACAGCAATTGCCTCAAATCCGGCGCGTTACATTCAGGTACGGGCGACACTCGCTGCATCAACAGGACGTTCGCAAACTCCCAGCATACAATCTTTACAGATTAATTATACCGGTGATGAAATTGCCCCAAGTAATCCGGCAACATTTTCCGGCCTTTCTCAAGCCGCCGGCGGAGTTGCAATTACTTCAGGACAGAGTTACAAACATACCTCACCGTATATAAGTTGGACAGTAGGCTCCGACAGTCAGATGTCAGTTGCCGGGTACTATGTCTATTTTGGAACAAACAGTGCCGCTGATCCTCAAACGCTGGGCGCGCTACAAACAGAACTTAACTATTTAGTGACGCAGCCGATGATCAAGGGAGAAACATATTACCTGCGGTTGAAGACAAAGGATACAAGTAATAATGTTTCGGCTGCTGTAACCGGGTTCGTATATACTTACATTGGTGTTTCGCCTCCTCAGACTGTTACCAAAACATCTACTGAAGACTTTTTGGATGGTGTTGCAACAAACATCTCAACACAAAGTGGCAAAATCACGCTCTCTCCAAAGGCGGGTTTCTGGCAACAAGAGAGATTGACGATGCCGCCGGCTGGTATTTACTATGGTTCCGACCTTGCGTATGTCTCCTCAACGAACAAAATGTATTTAAATCGAGGTTATGGAAGTACCACCTTTTATGAGTATGATCTAACCACTGATGTGTGGACTACCAAAGGGGCCCTTCCTGCAACTGCCTACTATGGAGACGATGTTATAGAGGGTCCTGCAGGATATTTGTACGGAACCCGTGGGCAAAATACAACGAGCTTTTGGAGTTACAATATTTCAGAAAATACGTGGAGCGATTCTCCCGCAGATGCGCCACAACCAATAAGTTATGGTGGGTCATTGGTGTATGACGGTGGTCACTATATATATGCCCTCAAAGGGAACAGTGACGACACATTTATGCGATACGATACGGATACCGACAACTGGGAGACGCTTGCAAATATTGATTTTGGTGCCCCTGAAAGACAGGTGAATAATGTAGTACAGGATGGAGGAGACTTGGCGATGGACAGGACAAACAATATCATATACGTAATGCAGGGAAGTGCTCGTTCAGGATTTGCAACTTATGATGTCTCCAATAATTCCTGGACACAACTACCAAATCTTCCGGCGCTTGCGGCAGGAGGTGCAAACATCGAATTTGATGAGACAACCAATGCAATATACTTTTTGGCAGGATGGAATACAACACTCTTCTTTAAGTATGATATCGCCTCCCAAACATGGAGTACGTTACCTGATGCTCCGCTTGCGATTGCCGCAGGATCAACGCTTCGCAATGTCAACGGTGTCTTGTATGTTATCAGAGGTGGTGGAGGTCAACAATTCTATAAATATAATATTGCCAAACAATCGTGGATGATTCCGAACGTCGGTCTGTTTAATGGGTGGTTCAGGGGCAATGATGTGAGGACATTTTCGTATGGTGCGGACATTATTCGGGGAGACGGGAATAACTTTTATCTTGTCCGCGGAAATTTTGACAATCTATTTTCACGTTACAATCCACTGACCGGAGAAATTACGAAACTTGCAGACGCTCCCGCCGGTTTTTATAACGGTGGAAAACTGGTCTACGAATCGACGCACAACAAGATTTATGCTACTACCAGCTCTTATTATCGCAAGCTGTTTATATATGATATTGCAACGGACGTATGGAGTGAAGAAACGTTGGATCCGCCACCATTTGATCCTGACTATGGTACGAGCATGGTCTATGATGGTGCGCAATATATCTATTGGACACAGGGACAAACGACACAAAGGTTCTATCGGTTTAATACACAAGGAACGGCTGGTGCGAAATGGAGCGCGGCTCTTGCTAACCCGCCGGGGACACTCCAGTATGGATCTGACCTGGTAATTAAGAATGATTACTTGTATGCGCTTCGCGGTCAGAATACCGTAGCTTTTTACCGCTACGGACCTCTTTCCGGAACGCCGGTCTGGAGCGATCCCGCAGTTGCTGATTTACCAACCGGTGCACTTGTGTATAATGACGGTTTCTTGGTTGACGGTGGTAATGATCTGTTGTATGCGTGCCGAGGGGGTAATCAGGTTGGGTGTTATTCGTACTCAATTTCCGGAAACTCGTGGACTGCAATTGCTAACGCCCCTGCGCAGATCTACACTGGAGGGTCGGGAGCTGCGTTTGGCACCGAAAAAATGTTGGTAATCGCTGGAGGAGGGACAAACACATATACGAACGGATTATATACCTACGTCATGCAATCAGACACTACTTCTTTTCAGGAGTCGGGAAGTTACATCTCGGGATCAATTGATCTCACGGCCGTTTATCGGTTTGCAAATCTTAATCTAAATTATGTTTCTGCAACCAACTCTGCTATCGCCGTATCCACACGAACCTCGTCTGATAATGCTACCTGGGACGAGTGGCAGCTTGCGACCAGTGAGAAGATCGTCGGGACTAACAGGACTTATAAGATTGGGTCGGCAACAAAACGGTATCTCCAGGTGAAATTCGATCTGACCTCTGGCGATGGAGTGTATTCACCGACAATTAATGATTATACAATTTCATATTATCAGGACGTCGATGAGCCAATAAACCCGACTTCAGTCTTGGCTTATACTACGGCCACAAAAAGCGCTGCTCTCACGTCTGGAAATTGGTATAACCACACTGCTCCGTATTTCGAATGGCCTGATGACGAGGTAATTGGAGGAGCAACTGACGGTGCAAACGGCGCGGGGATTGCTGGTTATTACGTATATTTTGATGCCTCTCCAAGCGCAGATATCATCACCGAGGGAACGTACCAGACGACGACTCACCTTACGCCAACCAATTTAACAGCAGGTCAGACGTATTATTTACGAATTAAAACAAAAGACAATGCGGGAAATATCAGTAGCGGAGAATATGCTGCATTTACCTATAAATTTAACGATCAAAAACCGGACAATCCGACCACGCTTATTGTTGACCCACCGGGTCCCACTAATGTTAATTCGTATAATTTTAGCTGGAGCGAGGCTGCCCCGGACCTCGAGTATTGCTATAAAACCGGAGCTATCGGTTCATCTGAGTTGTGTACATATGATTTGTCAGTCAGCAGTATTTCCGCGTACCAGGAAGGGAACAATACGTTTTATTTGCGGACCAAAGATGTTGCAGGTAATTATGCGGTGAGCTATAAAACCGTAACCTATCAACTTCTTGAAACTGCTCCCGGTCCCGTACAAAGCTTACAGGTTAGTCCTGAACACAGCACAACGGGTGAATTTGCATTTACATGGCAACCACCTGCGTATTTCGGTGGGACTCAGGCGGGATTGAAATACTATTACTCAATCAATGCACTCCCGACTGCAGGGAATGTGACACTCGCGGGATCACAATCATATTTACCGTCTGATTTCTATGCCTCTCAAGTAGGTAAGAACACAATATATATTGTTTCGAAAGATGAGGTGGGGAATATGACGTACAACACCCATGAGTCCGTAGATTTCTATGCAGACACATCCGCCCCGGGCATACCGACGGATGTTGATATAGCGGATGTTTCAGTTAAAGAAACGAGCAAATGGAGATTGGCGATAACATGGGATGCACCGGTTGCAAGCGGCTCTGCCGGTGTTGCCTATTACGAAGCGTATCGTTCAACAGAAACCAGCGCGAATTGTACGACCGACATGAGCTCGTTTAGCAAAGTCGCGTCGTACTTAACCGATACTTCATTTGTTAATGACAAACTTACTCAGACAGACAACTATTTCTGTGTAAAAGCCTGTAATGTAACAAATCAGTGTTCAGCTCCCTCGAGTACGGTGAAGATGTATCCGGACGGCAAGTGGCGAGTTGCTCCGGATCTCGTGGCAAGTCAATCTGCAACGGTCAAAACAAAGTCGGCAATCATCGAGTGGTCGACAAGCAGAAAGAGTAATTCTTTCGTGAAATATGGCAAGACCTCCGGTACATATGATAACGAAGCAGGCTCGTCCGATCCGGTAACGCTGCATAGCATAGCACTCAACAGTCTTGACCCGGGAACAACCTATTACTATCAGGCAGTATGGACCGATGAAGATGGAAATACAGGAAAAACCGAGGAGCTTTCGTTTACCACCAACCCGGCTCCGTTCGTTTCTGCGGTAAAAATAACCGATGTCAGTTTATATTCGGCATTTGTTACATTTACGGTTAAAAACTCTACACAAGCTACCATCGAATACGGTCCGACAATCAATTACGGAAGTTCACAATCAATTGCAACAGCAACAGGAGAATCAGAATATACAGTGAGTTTGACCAACCTTGCCGAAGGTACTCCCTATCATTTACGACTGGTAGGTAAAGATGAGGAAGGAAACACATTTGCGGGTGACGACTATACATTTGAAACGCTGCCGGTTCCGAAAATTACCGCGACAAAACTGCAGCAGGTTGCCGGTATGGCCATGGCTACATTCAGAGTGGTGTGGACGTCTAACGCTCCAGTCTCCTCAATCGTTACCTATTATCCGGCGAATAACCCGTCTGCTGCCAAAGATCAAATTACGCTGGCTTTGAAACTTAATCATGAAATGATCATTAAAGATCTGTTGGATGACACGGATTACATTGTTCTTATCAAAGGTAAAGACAGCGCTGGCAACGAGGCAGTTTCCGCTCCGCTTAAAGCAAAAACGGCTGTTGATTTTAGACCACCGGAGATTTTGAATCTCAATGTCGAAAGCACAATTACCGGAATTGGTAGTGATGCCAAGGCTCAAATAATAGCCAGTTGGGATACGGATGAGCCTGCTACGACTCAAGTCGAATATGCTCAGGGTACAGGTACCTCATATGGTCAGACAACGCAGGAGGATACGAATAAGACAACCAATCACATTGTTACGGTTACCGGGTTGTCACCGGCGCGCATTTATCATCTACGTGCGATTTCCAAGGACAAGGCCGCAAATATCGCGCAATCTGCGGACTCGGTTATTGTTACACCAAAGTCCACTCAAGACGCATTGACATTAGTAGTTGAAAACCTCGCCAAAACATTCGGGTTTTTAAAGAATGTTGGAAAATAATATGACAGACTCGAAAAAAACCGTGTTGGCGGCAAAAGATTTGCGAAAATCATTTAAAGTGGGTGAGGGTCAGGTGGAAGTTTTGAAAGGGATTAATCTGACAGTTGATGAAGGTGAGTTCGTAATCATATTCGGACCGTCAGGGTGCGGTAAGTCCACACTTTTGCATTGTCTTTTGGGGTTGGAAAATCCAACATCAGGCGAAGTATTGGTTGAAGGAAAGAGCTTCTATACGATGTCTGAGGACGAACGTGCGCAATATCGACGGCATAAGGTCGGGATGATCTACCAACAACCTTTGTGGATCGGCTCATATAATGTGCGTGACAATATTGCTTTCCCGCTCAACTTATTGAACATGGACGAAGAAAAAATAAATGAGAAAATTCACCAAGTCCTTGCAAAAGTTGATATGGAACGTTGGGCCGGGTATCAACCGACCGAACTGTCTTCCGGCCAGCAGCAAAAAATCAGTCTCTCTCGGGCATTAATTCTGGATCCTATGCTTATTGTTGCAGATGAACCGACGGGTAATCTTGATACTAATTCAGGGCAGGAACTGTTGGAGAGATTTCTTGGATTGATTGAAGAACAAAAAACGATCATTATGGTTACTCATGACTTGGAATATCTGAAGTATGCGACAAAGATATTTCATATTATAGATGGTGAGATTGTCGAGGAATACAAACCAAAGGGGAAACTATTAAAACAGCAACACATAGGTAAAAAAGAAATTGGTGGGTCGACCGAAGGGACGAATGTGCGTGACAAAGAATTTCTTAAGAAGCTTGATTTATAGAATATGAAAAACTTACTGATACATACAGCCAAAACGTTTGCAAACCCGATGTGGTGGGCAAAACAAGCTGTGAGTTTCGTGCGCAATGTCCCACGGCACATCCGAGGCTTATATCTCTTCTGTGTCTTCTTTTTTCTCTTGTGTTTTTTCATGATAGACAAACTATTGCATCAATTCACGAAAATACCGCTGTTGGGAAAGCTTTTGGCTAGAGTTGGTCACCATATAGCCTCCCGTTTTAAATTTGTCGATGCAATTGTGCTTAAAATAAGCGGGTCCCGCTCAACTGAAATAAATCGTTTATACCTTATTAACCTGGCTCTGAAGAATCTGTTAGCCAAAAAGACCCGCTCTCTCATTACCATATTTGGTATGTCCGTAGGTGTCGGAATTATTGTGCTGCTTTTGTCACTTGGGTATGGGGTTGAGCGGCTTATCATCAGCAAGGTAGCGACGTTAGACGAGCTTAAATACATAGATGTATCAACAGGGGGAAACACAGCATTGCATCTCGACAGCCAGATACTGCGGAAAATCAATAAACTGGCAAAAGTAACCAAAGCAACTCCGATTACCTCGCTTGTGGGAAGAATAAGCTATAACAGAGCAACTACCGATGTTCTTGTATATGCAGCACCCCAGGAATATCTCGATACAACGAGTAAATTAATAAAAGGTAAGACATTTGCATTTAATTCACTTGCAGATGATGCACTGTTCGGTACGGTTGCGGGAGAAAGCACGGAAATCCAGAGCGGTTCCTACAGTGCGGCCCTGAGTAAAGCAACAACATACTTCAACATTCTCCCGGACACTCCTGCTGTTGTATGGTCCGACTGTTCCGTCAACGACTCTCTGATTGGGTATACCGTTCGAATCGAGGGCGGGTATGGTGGTAAGCTTGTCTGGGGAAACGAATATTCTCCGTTTTATCCGTACGGCCGTGTCGCGTATGATGCAAAAGAGCAACTTTCACTCGGGTTATGGGTGCGAGCTCTTGTCCCGGTCTTTGACAAAATGGCTGATGGAAAAATGGTCCCGATTTTGGAATCAAACGGGAGACAAAAATGGCAAGAAGGATGTCTGACCAGGAAGTCGGTCCAGATAACCTCTGAAATGTTATTCCGTGAGGGGACCGTGCTGGGTGAGGCTACGGGCAGTGGGGAGTTAATGTCTGATGCTTCCGCTTCAGCCAGTATTGATACATATGAAACAGTCGGTACTGCCTCCAGTTCAGGAGGTTTGGAGTTCGTCCAGTTGCAGGCTACAGAATCGGCAAAAACAGTTGTGAATAAAGCGTTGCGTTTTTCGAGTGATCCGAGTGGAGAAGCAATTGTTTCTTCGGGTTTCTTAAGTCTTCTTGATATTCCGCTTTCCAGAGCTGTCGGAACAACCTTTAAGTCGGTGTTCATCATTTCTCAAGCGTTAATGCCTGAGGTGAGAGGGAAAGCGATCACGGAGGAAGTTAGCTATAGAATTGTCGGTGTTCAAGAAGATGCAGAAAACTCATTCTTTTACATTCCGTTTGCGGATATCCAACGTATCGGTGTTCATAACTATTCACAGCTCAAAATTGCTGTTGAGAATAAGGACGATATTTCCTCTGTGCGGAAACAGATTGAAACACTGGGTTTTCGTACCTCGAGCACGGTAGACACGGTAAAACAAATTGAATCGTTGTTCGCGAATCTAAGACTTATTCTCGGTATGCTTGGACTCGTTGCTCTTGCCGTTGCATCGCTTGGTATGTTTAACACACTTACTGTTTCGCTTCTTGAGCGGACTCGTGAAATCGGCGGCATGAAAACAATGGGTATGGTTTCGAGTGAAGTGCAGGATCTCTTTTTAGCCGAAGCTATGATTATGGGTTTTTCAGGAGGAATTGGAGGTCTTATCCTTGGATATGTGGTTGGCCAGTCGTTATCTATTTTAATATCATTGGTTGCAATTACACGCGGAACGGGTTTTTTGCAGCTGACATATGTCCCGCCGTTCTTGACTATTTTTATTCTTATTTCCTCATTTGTAGTCGGAGTAGTTACCGGTTTGTATCCTGCTCGGCGCGCTAAGAAAATATCCGCGCTGAACGCATTGCGATACGAATAATATCGTATAATGAAAAAATGGCAACAAAAAAAAGCAAGATAAAATCGGACACCAAAAAAACTGAAACGGGTTTGTTGGTTGTTGAACCCGTCGTTAAACGGAAAAATTTGTTGAAGAGTTTTAGAATGGTTGGCGTTGTAGCTTTCGTAACGGTAGCATCAATTTCTGCTTTTCTCACCTATAAGACAGCTAGTCCATTATTGAAAAACCGCCAAATTGGGGTGGTTGCATCGCAGGTAAAATTAGATCCTTATCAATTGGTTGCTCATGTCAAGAACCGTTTGGCATATGTAATTATTGATACTCGCGATAAGCAGTCGTATGCAAAAGGCCATATCCGGGGAGCAATTCTATCCGAGCAATATAAAGTAACCAGGGGACAGAAAGTCCTTATATATGGTCATACTCAATTTGACGCCGAACCGGGCAAGCTGGCGCAACAACTAGCAACAAAAGAGGTTGACGTGCAAGTATTGGCAGTTGGATGGAATGAGTTCCGTCATTTCAGTAACCTGTGGGTGCCGGAAAAGAGTTGGAACGACTTCAATATATCCGATTTTGTCGAAGAGAGTCTGTAATCTGTGGTGTCATTCCCGGCTTAACAGGGAATCCAGGTTTGTTCTTATTCCTGGATCCCCGTTTGCACGGGGATGACATCAATATTTGTTATTTGAGCTTGGTTTGTGGATTTGTATATTTGAATTTTGAATTTTCCCGAAATGTGCTCCCGCCCAGAATTGAACTGGGATTTAGGGTTTAGGAAACCCTCGTTCTATCCGTTGAACTACGGAAGCAATACATGCTATTCTACCACGGGAACTGCAAAGACAAGTAATCGCTGTAATGTTGTTCCCGGTGGCCAACATGTTTGCAACGTGAGGAAATCTTTATTCGACTGCCGGGTCATGTAATGTACGTCGGTTGGATCAACAGTTTTCTTATCGACAACTTTATAAACATACTTTCTGCCTTGGTAGAACAAATCGATTTCATCATTTACATCTAACTTATAGAGCAAGTAAAAAACAGCATTATACACTCCGACGTTAAATATGCTGTCTGTGGAGTGTGCAAATAGGTAAATGTGTCCACCGTCTCCGGGGAATGCCGTTCCTCTCGCGTGAGCGACGCCTTGTTTCAGCGATCCGATGTATTCATCATAATTGGCGCTATCAACATTCGCTACGATCTTACTGACAGCAGCAATTTTAGGAATAATTATTGAGTTGTTGGGATCTGGAGGGGCAAGTATTTCTTCCGCGCTACTGAACCTATCTATCAATGCAAGAAAAGCGTTGGGAGCAGGGTTTGTAGCTGGCTCGCCTCGCTGTGAAGCGGGTAGTTTGGAAGTTGTGGCCACTACTGTTTTTACGCCGCGAACTTGCCGGATGGAGTAGACTGCTTCCTGAAAAATGACCGGCCCAAAAGTTTTTCCGAGCATCAGAAAGCTGGTTAAGATAAAAAAATTACCAAGTGTTCTAAACCCAAGAATACGCCAGAAATCCCGATCGACAGTCATATGGTATTAATTGTAGCAATTTGTCGGCACCGTGACGACAGACTATTTGATGCTGACAGTATAGAGGTTGGGAAGCTTGTTTTTCTTGGGGTTAATGTTGGTTAACACAATAAGATCGCCATCCGACGAAACTGCGCTGAATGTCGTTTCAAAAGGACCTGAGTATATAAGTGTGTTGTTTTGGCTGTCGTACTCAACAATATTTATGCTTTCCCCGTTCATGTATACAACGTGACGTGAATCGCTGTACCAGAATATGTTACTGAAGGCAAGATATCTATCGAGCCAATTTGCAACCGAGACTTCCTTATTTTCCAAAACTTTCTCAAGCGTGCTTAGTGTTTTGAGTCGTTCCGGCGAGGAGTATATATCAATTACATAATTTTTATCTTCTTTTATGTCATACACATAATATTCGCCTGACTTGAGCGTCCGTGATTGGGCTGTCGGAACCGAACCGATAAGTGGTGGGTTTATGGTATATGGAAGAATAGCGGGCTTCATAGCAAAGTAGAGCAATTTGTTCTTTGCTGGGGAGATGTCTATCAGATAGGTGTTATTCTCGAAAATCATGCGTACTTTCTTACCAAGCGTATCAAAAATCTGTTGCTGTATCTCGGTTTGTTGAGTTTCCCAATTTTCAATCAGAGACTCATAAGAGATTGTCGCATCAAGAAAACCTGCTCCCGGGTTTCCTGTCGAAATAAGCAATGCGGCGGTAAGTGCGTCTGTGTCGTCATACAGAAAAACAAGGATGTTCTTTTCATCCGGGGAGAAAATGAATTTGGTTTTTTCAGGAACAAAACCAAAAGGAAGCTTGCTATAAGGGACAAGAATCGAACGTTGTCTGAAAAAACTAAGCGTCTTTGAGCTTATTTTTGCCATAAAAATACCTCCATTTTCCTGACTTTGCACATCGCTTTCGTCGGGGAGCGACAAATATACGATGCTTTCCCTGCTGGGAGACAGGAGGGGATTAATAACACCCTGCCGGGTTAATGGGCTCAATGATGGATTTGTTGAGAACAAGAGGGCGTCTGTTCGAGAAACAACCTCGGCATTGATAGAATAGTGCTTTTCCCACGGAATATAGCCTTCTTTTTGCAGTCGGACGCTGTATTCTCCGGGAGCAAGATATATGTTGTCGGGAGTGAGACTTGAAAACTTATCATTAATGTAAATTTGCGAGCTGTTCGGAAGGGAGTTGGCGACAAGGATACCGCGGCTTTTTACAGATTTACTATCCAGGTTAAATCGATATCCTCGGGCAAACATGATAATAAGAAGTGTGATGACTCCAATGATGGCCCAAACGAGAATACCCATCGCAGTTCGCTTTAATACAATCATGGTCATATTATAACACTTACTACTAGTTCTTAAGTAACAGTTCTTAGTTTTTAAAGAGTTTTTAAGTGGCAGTTCTCAAACGAAGATGTGTTTGTTTAGTACTTAAGAACCGAGAACTCTTTGAGAACTGAAAAATAAGAACTGAGAACTTTATGATCTATATTGATATATTTTAATACTATTAAGTAATAGTTCTGTGCCCTGTACTTTTTGTTTTTTTTCGTTTGTACTATACTACCTATATGTTCAATAAACGGGTTGGAATTGATTTGGGGACCGCAAATACATTGGTGTATGTTGAGCATAAGGGAGTCGTTGTTTCCGAGCCGACAGTTGTTGCGTACTCACTTCTAGATAAGCGGGTGGTTGCCGTAGGAGAGGAAGCGAAAGAAATGCTCGGTCGTACCCCCGGAACCATTGTGGCGTCTCGTCCGATGAAAGATGGCGTTATTGCGGAGTATGTTGTTACCCGTGCCATGATACGGTATTTTTTGAGCAAGGCGTTAGGTAACTTTCTGTTCAAGCCGGATATAGTAATCTCGATTCCTGGAGGTTCGACACAGGTTGAAAAACGGGCTGTTGCAAACGCCTGTTATGCAGCCGGGGCTCAGAACACCTATCTTATTGAAGAGCCTATCGCGGCGGCAATTGGAGCTAAGATATCCATAGCCGAGGCATCGGGTAATATGATTATCAATATTGGAGGAGGTACAACTGAAGCCGCAGTTATCTCGCTCGGCGAACTGGTTTCTTATGAAAGTGAGCGTGTTGCAGGAAATAAGATTGAAGAAGCTATGATTAACTACCTCAAAAAGAAGCACTCACTCATTATCGGCGAGCGTACGGCTGAAGAAATGAAGATAACGCACGGAAACGCCTATCTGAAAGAAGCTAAGGAGGATGTCGTCTTTCCGGTAAAAGGAAGGGATTTGCGAACAGGTCTGCCACGCAGTATCGATCTCACCGAGCGGGAACTGTGTGAAAGTATTCAAAAACCACTCAGAAGCATTATGTATACGGCAAAAAAAGTATTGGAAAACATACCTCCTGAACTTTCTGCAGACATCGTGGAAAAAGGAGCTTTATTGTCGGGAGGTACATCATTGCTGCATAACCTGGATAAATTTCTTTCCGACGAACTGAATATTCCGTGTTACTTGGCGGAAGACCCATTGCTTTGTGTCATCCGGGGTTTGGGTCTGATAGCGGAAAATTTCGAGTTGTATCGTAAGGCTGCAGGGAAGGTATAACCTATAATTAGTTTTCAGTTTACAGTTTACAGTTTTCAATAAAGAAGGCGAGTGAATAAAGTTTGATAAATCTATCTTATAGATATACTTATAACATGAATCTAGAATATGATATTATTTCAATAAAAAACGATTTCATGCAATCAAGAAAGTCCAAAACTTATATATATTTGGTACAATGTAGTTGTACAAATTTTGTATATAATACGAAGCCAACGTTTAATAGGAAGACCCTTATAGTTTTGCAAAAACATGCTTAAGACAAACATACTTTCAATACCCCTCACGCTCTTGACAAAAGAAGATATCTTAGAGCAAATAAAAAAGGGTAAACGGGAAAATGGCGATTTTCTTCATATAATTTCAGTTAACCCTGAAAATTTAGTAATAGCTCGTAAGGATGATTCTTTTAGAAATGTTGTTGTGACAACCCAAAGTCACATACCCGATGGTATGGGGGTTGTCGCAGCAGTGCGAATACTCACCGGGAAGCATATATCCCGCCTCACAGGTGTAGACCTCATGAAAACACTTCTAGAGGCAAGTGCGGAATATAGCTTGCGAGTTCTCCTTATTGGAGGTAAGGCAAATTTGGCAGAGTATGTATCTAAGTGCTACAACAGTCGCTTTCCGAGCTTGAATATAGCGGGAATTCAGGGTATTTCCAATATAGCCAAGCCAACCGGAAGTGAAGAAAAGGCAATTTTTCGTATAGTGTCGACTACAAGGCCCCATTTGGTATTTGTGTCTTTTGGATCGCCTCAGCAAGAGCTGTGGATCGATAAGCACAAGCACGAATTTGGCGGGGCAATGGTGATGGGTGTGGGAGGGGCATTTGACTTCCTGGGGAACAGAATAACCCGGGCTCCAAACATAATCCAGAATACCGGTTTGGAGTGGCTCTATCGGCTGCTCAGAGAACCATGGAGAATTGTGCGCCAAACAAGGTTGATTGTTTTTTTGACACTTGTCATAAAAGAAAGAATAAACAAATGGTTGTCTTTTTAATTCTGCCTGTTGTAATAATATATTTCCTAGGACTCCTCAATGTGCGTCTGATTACCCGCTTGCTGTTTGTGTTTACTCGGAGTACTTCAGCAGTCGTATGGCTGTTGGCACTAATTTTTCTACCGGGAACATTTATACATGAAATGGGTCATTTTTTGTTTGCTGAATTTATGCTGGTGAAAACCGATGATCTTCATCTTGTTCCTGAAATAATCGACGATAATTCGGTTAAACTCGGCGGGATACGGGTCGAACAGACTGATGTGATACGCCGAACAATAATCGGGCTCGCGCCCATTTTAACCGGAATACTGCTGATGTGGATCGCGTCATATATTGTGCTTACCTATTTTGCATACAGCATGTGGGCACTGTTTGCATATATTTACCTTCTTATTCAGGTGACACACACTATGTTTTCTTCCAGAAAAGACCTGGAAGGAGCTGTCTTCGGGTTTCTTGCAATTTCCATAATTATTGCTCTCTTAGTTTGGATAAGCACAATAATCTATATTCCTGCTTTCGCTAAGGTAATACAAGATATAGAGGACTTCGCCGTGCGTCATGTTGCTTATTTGCGGTATGGTTTGTGGTACGGAGTAGTGGTTGACGTGCTGATCTCTCTCAGTACTTGGACCGTTTTGAAGCTCTTAAGAAGGTAATCTACCGTATCTCATTAATATTCAAATCCTTGGTGCTTACCTGCGTTCCGTTTGCATCATTTAGTGTAACCTGTGCAGTTGTTTGCTCATCCGGCTTATCAAATACGAGGAAGTGATCCATGTGAGGTTCTTTGTTTATATAAACACTCCATTGCCTGGTTTTTGTCCTGAAGTGCACGACGGATACATATGGCCGGTCTGTTGTAAAAAACAACGCGAGCTGGCTGTTGTTTACATTTCTAATGTGGATGTTCGTAACAAGCTCGGCTGCCTGACTCTGAATGGTTGTCTTGCGGTTAAGTGTGTTCAGAATAACATAATTAGCGCCGAAAAATGTCAGGATGGCTCCGAGCACGACCACGGATCGGATTTGGTTGAGGGTAAGTGGTCGCGAGGCTATATAATGCTTGGCTCGCGAGGTTTTTTCCTTGACGAGTCCGGAGCATTCGGTAAACACACCGCCACACGAAGAGCACCGATAGTAATATGAATCTTTGTATAGCGGCAAATCATCCCGGGGGCAACTGATTGTTTTTGACTGAAATATGCCTTTTCCGATTTTTTTTTCAAGCATTTCCGTCTCATCGAGAGACAAAAAATCATTCTCCTTATTATCAAACCAGAGAAGGTGACACGCATTACATGCCCAATAGACTGTGCTACCAAGCTGAGACGGTGTTAATTCATGTTTGCAACTCGGACAGTTCATAGGGGACATTCTATATATTTTCAAAAAAAAAGCAACAGAGGGGTTATAAATATCGTTGCATTTTTTTTGAAAGTAGTTATAATACCCCGTACGAGAGTGAAACAGGCCACTGTCATAGTTTAGATTGATAGGACGGGAAGGCCACATACCCATGGGGGGTATGTTTTTCGGGGAACTTGGTGAAAATCCAAGATCCTGTACTACGTAGAGTACAGGATCATGAACCCTTCGTGGTTCATGACTGTGCCGCAGCTGTAAAGTCAGAACACCCGGTCACTCATTATTAGTCCCGAGCAGGAATATATGATTATGCCAGAGGTTCTTCATGGACCATTGCGTCTCCACGTGGAGCGCACCAATAATGTTTCTTTATCTAAACGAAACCCGTTGCTCGCAGAAATTCATGATATACGAAGCCAGCTGTACGATCCTCGCCGTCGTCAGGCAGCTTTAGAATACGCACGGTGCAATGAACAGACGGCACTCTTGGAGGCTGTTTCGAAAGAGTCGGTTTCCGTAACTCGGCAAGTATTTATCGACGGACAATTTTCCGCATTTAATCAACCGCTTGTTCCGATGTTTCAAAGGGGAGTAGATGAAGCTCGAAGAATGGCTAGTAAGGAAAGTATAAAGTACAAAGCAGGAAGTCTAAAGGAAGGTGATAACTCATTTGATGTGGAAATTTGGAGGCGGGAAAGGGAACTTGACGAACAGGTTAAACTAAATGAGTACGCAGTATCAGGGGAGCTAAACTCCCACTATATGATTGTCGTGTCTCCATTTCCCGAAGAAATGAATCCTCATACTGCGCATGAGTTGGGGTATTTCCCGGAAAAAAGAGCGGGTAAAGTACGGATTCATGATCTGAACCCTCAAACGGGAATTAAACAGACGATAGAGTTCTTTTATACAGGGAGTACTCTTGAAAAAATTAAGGAGATTGGTAATCTTCTCGGTCTGGAAGGAGTGTTTGCTCATCTCAAAAGTCCTTCCTACGCGCTTGAGCAGACGATAATGGTGTCAAAAGTACGTACCGGTGGATGGTTGGATATTCTGCGCCTGCTGAGTCCGGTGTTATATGAAAACGGAGCACAAGACGTAGCCCGAAAATCGCAGGTAGTTCTTTCGGAAGCGCAGCCGCTTATTGATTCGTTGGTACAGTTTGATGTTGAAATGGCTTTGTCATTAGATAAAGGAGAACCCCGCCCAGCTGTCCTGAAAATGATTAATTTGTATTTACGAAAGTACCCGAAGGAAAGCGCGGTTTTGTCTGAGCGTGACCGGTACCTCTTATACCTTGGTCGTGATCGTTTCACTAATAACGTTGCTGCGGTACTGAAAAAAATAGCCCTTATCAATACATATACACAAGTTGCAGTATTGACAGATGAACCAAGCGTAAAAGATATCGCACACCTGAAAAGCTACATCCGTAATCATTTAAGCATATATGATAACCCGGCAATCGACGGATTTCTGAGTGGAGGCGCACGCTCAGTAGCGTTTTCGTTTTGCGGAATGTCAATCGGAGGTGCACAAAGTGCGTACGGTTACATGCCGGCGGATTATCTTCGGGCCATGTTTGGAAATGAATTGGTGTTTGAATGTCCGAGTTGCCATCGTGTAACCTACGGGCCGGTTGGTAACCGATGTCCGAAGTGTAGTATTACGCTTGAAGAATGGAAAGAAAAGATAGCAGAAGAAAAGCTGGATATTGAAACGTGCGAGTAGTTAGAGATGTTTTCTGATCTCTTCACTTGCTACCAACGGATCGACGATGTTTGTTGAAAGCCCTGTTCCGATCTCAAATCCACCCCGAATATAGATGCGCGGAATAATTCGTAAATAAAATGGAGGTTTTGGACCGATGTAATAGTTGTACGCGAACCCGTCGAGTATTTTGCTCAATGCACGAATTGTTTTCTTCAGTAAAATGCCGAGAGACAGTAATTCTTCTGCAGTAAAATTTGAATAAACAATTTTATCGTTTTCATGCGAACCGGCCTCAATGTTTTCGCATGACTTGTGGGCTATCCAGACTTCATATGGGTATTGCGAAAAGTCCGGGCAATATGCGACAAAATGCTCGTCTTCACTGACCTTATTTTTGATTGGTTCAAGAGAAAGTGTCTCAAGATTTACTTGCGAGGGAATAACAATAATCTGAGAATGGGGGTGGAGGAGGCTGGTGCCCGCGTCGACTCCTTTATTGCGAAAAACTATTGGAACACCCTCTTTCGCGAGTTCTACAAGCCTGCGTTGGTACATAATCATGAGTTCCTGCATTTCTTTATCAGTCATTTCCGGAATTTCCTTCAGATGATCGGGGGTGTGCACAATAACCTCGTGAATATCAGTGATAGGGAATTTATTTGAAAACGTCCGCATGGTCCAATCGCTGTTTTTCTTGAAAATATCTACTTCAGCAGGTGTCTGTTTTTCATTCCCCGGACAAAACGGGCAGTCGGGAGAAATGTGTATTCCGTCTTTTTTAACCAGCCTGTGCTGTTTGTTTTTATCGTGAGGGCGTGAGACGCGACCCGTAGCGAGAATTACCCATCTATGATTACGAATATCGGGAATATACTTAGCCATAAGATCAGTATACACAATAGCAGTTCTTAATTCTCATTTCTCAGTTCTTAAAGAAACTACTAGTTCTTAAGTACTAAACAGATGCTGTTTAAGAACTGTCTCTTAAGAACTCTTTGAGAACTGTGAACTAAGAACTAACTCTTTATCTTGTTCCAAAAGAAGTCAAAGATAGATTCTTGCATTCGGGCAATTGCTGGGTTTTTTATCTCAACTCCCAGAATCTCGTTATTTTCCCAATAGTAAATCGCAACTGTGTCATTGTATATATCCATTCCGTGTGTTACGGCAACTTCTTTTGGGGCATCTTTCATGCTAAATTTCTTACCTAAATTCACCGGTTGCACCCCTTTGTGGCTTTTCAAAAAATTCGGACTATTAAATTGGCGAATTTCCATATTCAAAGCAACAACTTCCTCACCCCAACTTTCAAGAAATTTTTGACCGACTATTCGGTTAAAAACCGTATCGACATAACACCGCAACATCGGCCGTGCCTGCAGAGTGTTCCATAAAATCTGACGTATACCATCAATCCCTTCATAATATAAGACTTCAGTACCTTGTGTGGGCGCCTGGATGGATTGCAGGTAGTGTTTAAAGTTGGGGAAGACAGATTGTGCAGTGGTCAGTTCAGACTGCTGTGATTGAATGATCGATAGCAAACGGTCAGCCGAGGCTGCTTTTAAAACATGTTTCTTGTGGGCAAGAACTTCTTCAATGATTCCTCTGTCTTTCAACGAGCCGATCATTCGATACAGTTTTGTTCTTTCAACTCCCGAGTAACGGGAAGCTTTCAGTAGGTTAGACGGACCGTTTCTCACCAAAGACAAGTACAGATCTGCCTCTTCCTGAGTCAAACCGAGTTTTTGTAAATATGTTTGCGCCTCAGATTCTAAGTACATTGTGCACATTATGCACAACAATTTTACACAAGTCAAGACGTCATGATAGTATTCCCGCAACAATCATTAGTTGATTGTTTATAACATGAACAACAAGGAAACAAAACTACAGCAAATGGCGAGGGATATTATTCGCAATAATATCTATCTGACTCTCGCAACAGCGACTGAAATGCCGTGGGCATCTCCTCTGTTTTACTGTAAGGACAATAAATTTAACTTTTATTATATTTCACTTACTAATAGTGTTCACTCTCAAAATATTGCCAAAAACGGCAAAGTCGCGTTCGCTATTTTTGATTCGCATCAGAAAGAAGGAACAGGGAATGGGGTGCAGGGTTATGGAATTGCGAAACAATTGAAAGGGATTGAAATTGTTGATGCGTTGCGATACTACCGCACATCGTTTATTCCCATGAACTTGGCAACTCTTAGAAAAGTGGGGTATTACCGGCTATACAAAATAACTCCCGAAAAGTTTTATGTATTAGACCCGGAGGCGAGTGTAGATAAAAGAGTAGAAGTGAAACTGAATTAGACGGAGTATTTAATACTTAAGAACCGAAAACTCTTTAAAAACTGAGAACTATGAACTGAAAACTTTATTTGAGCACGTGCTGTGTAAACAAAACAACAAATCGGTGGTAATGCTGGTAGACTAAATATCCGTCAAAAATAAGTAATCCGGGGAAGATAATTCCTTTTTCGATCATGCCACCTGTTGTTAATCGTAAGAATTTGAACGGTGGAATTCCTAATCGGATAGGGATGGGGAATAGCCACGGAACGCCTTCTTTAGTAATGGTGTCGACAACAAGATGCGATAAATATCCCAGCATGAACGCCCACCATACAACATTCATATCAACCAAAAGAACCGTACCAAGTTGTGGTAGTAAAAACAAAAGTCCCAGTCCGATGAGAGACATTCCAAAAAGTGAATGTGAGATTAGTCGGTGGCTTCCCAAAAGCGGGTGAATAATGCGGCCGATAATTGAACCCGCCGGCAATCTGTTCCATAGTCGTGCCGTCGGTTGATCTAGGTCGGGTGCAATGCCTCCCAGCATCGCTGCTGCAAGCGCTGTGACGGTTGTAGCAAGCGTTATGTGCGGAATAGTGACGTAGGCGGCGGTGATAAGAAAAGTGAATGCAGTAAGGTCATGTGTGCGCCCCGTCATAAAGGTACTATAGCAAAGTTCTCATTTAGTTTTCTTGAATACCATTATTTCTCTCGAAACAGTTTGATCGGGGCGGAAGTATACAATTGAATTTCGATCTGTCAGTGTTAAATTGAGTTTTGCAAGATCTTTTTCATTGTTAAACTGCTGAGGGACGTAGCTTTGTTGAACCCATCCTTCAATTTTTAAATCGTCAAGAATCTGCAAATAGAAAAACTCCTGACGTACCTTGAGGACTGGGAAAATAATTACCACAACACCGTTTTGATGAAGAATGTTTCTGAATTGGCCAAATGTCTCAAGATACAATCTTTCAAGCATGTCCATTTCCTTGGCAGCCTGAACTTTGTTGAAATACCGGGCGTTAACAGACCCAAGATAAGGCTCGGTGACAATTGCATCGATGCTTTCAAGATCCAGTTTCTGCGAAGATAGGGTGACGTCTGCTTGAAACAAATCGAACTGATATGTTTCCCGTTTGATATCGCCATAATGTTCGAATAGCCATTTCAAATTTGCCTTGGAATCGGCTACTGCCTTGTCACTCATATCTGATCCTTTCAGTTTTCTGAACCCCAAAAGCATCATTTCCTCCAGCATTGTTCCGCTTCCGCAGAACGGGTCATACATGGTTGCGAGCTTGTTTTGGTTTGCAAGATTAATCATGATTTTGGCAATTTTCGGAGGAATCATACCTGCATGAGCGTCACGTTCCGGTCTACCGTAATCACGGAAACCGTAACTTGCGTAATCTTGAATGGCGAGAGTTTTTCCGATATACATTTTCTCACTGCCGACGCATAAACACATTTCAAAACCACGTTTCAGCAATCTCCCTTTGTCAACTGCGGCAGTTGACAGGCGGCGTTCTTTTAACGGGAGAAAGTTTGCTTTCGTGTCGAGTAAATCGGAAGCATACTGTACCCATTCCGCAAACTTGGGAGCAATATACCAGGCATAATTAAGGTCTTTGAATTTACACCCGGCACTGTACACACTCACACCGAACGTAATTTTTTCTGCTTTATCGGGAATAAAATCGGCAATATCGACTGAGGAAAAGAAATCAGAGTCGTCTGCAAAAAACGTTTCCAGTGGAGCAGTCTTTATTATCTCTACAAACTTCACGACGCCTCCGAACAGCTCGATGTTGAGTGTTTTGAGATCTGTGGCAGACTCGATTATCAGCACTTCTTGCGAGCATTCCACGAGCTTAAAATCTATCTGTTGTTTTACCAGTACATTCAAGATCTCGACTTTACTCAAAGAATGATTGAGACCGAGAATAAAGGCGTAAATATGTTTTGTGTTTGTCATGATGCAAAATCGAGCCCTCCTTCGCTAAAGCTTCGGAAGGGCATAAAAAACTGTAATGCTCATACTTCGCAAACAGTTTTTAATGCAGGGGCGGAGAGAATCGAACTCCCATTGGCGGTTTTGGAGACCGCAGTCCTGCCGTTGAACGACGCCCCTAATTTCTTATGGTATTATATACTATCTACTATCTACTAACTACTAGCTACTGATTATCACAATGGCACGGATTAAAATAAGCGAATTTTCGGCAAAAAACATACTCTCCAAAGAATTGCGTCTCACCTGGCTGGGTTTACCGGCAACAATATCGATAACAACGCAAGAAATAATCTCTTTATTTGAGGGAAAGAAACTGGTAGTGAAGGTAGATCAGGGAATTAAGAAAAGGGGAAAACAAGGTTTGGTTAAAATTAACGCTACTCCGGATGAATGTGTTCAGTTTATACAAGACAAATCAAAACAGGGGTATACCCAATTTCTTATCGAGGAATTAGTTACTCACAAACCGGAAGAAGAACATTATTTGTCGATAGAACGTGTGCGTGAAGGGATGCGGGTTTTGTATTCGGAGAAGGGAGGAATTGAGGTGGAAGACAATTGGGAGAGCATAAACGAATCTCGAATCTCGAATCTCGAATCTCGAAACAAACAAACAAAATCGGGAGAAACGACGAGGAAAACTGACGAGGAGAGGCGAAACGATTTTGTAATAAAGCTCTGTCAGATAATGGACAAATATCATTTCTCATTTCTCGAAATCAATCCGCTCGTCGAATTGCAGGCTACAGTCTCCAAACTTCAAACGACCAACTTCCAGCTCCTAGATTGTGCCGTTCTCGCAGACGATGCAGGGTCTCGCCCTTACGGATCGTCAAGCGCTGTAGATGAGCTGTCAGAACACCCTGCGGAGAAACAGGTCCGTCAGCTTGATGCAACAACCCCGGCTTCCCTTAAACTCAAGGTTATTAATCCGAACGGAAGCATCTGGATGCTGCTGTCGGGCGGTGGGGCAAGTTTGGTTCTTGCCGACGAGGTTGCAGATCTTGGGTATGGAAAAGAGTTGGGAAACTATGGTGAATATAGTGGAAGTCCTTCAACGGAAGATACGTATTTGTATACAAAGACCATTATCAAAACTATGCTCGATTCAAAAGCAGAGAAGAAAGTTCTTGTTATAGCCGGAGGTGTAGCAAATTTCACGGACGTTACAAAGACTTTCAAAGGAATTATCCAAGCACTAAAAGAAGAAATCGCCCTTTTGCAAAAGCAGCATATCCAGGTATACGTGCGGCGAGGTGGTCCAAACCAAGACAAAGGGCTAGCCCTGATGCATAAATTCTTATCCGATAACGAAATACTCGGACACGTTGCCGGACCGGAAATGGTGCTTACAGAGATAGTTAAAAAGGCATTGTCAGAAATTCAAAACTCAAATAACAAATGACAAATCAAATTCAAATCTCAAAGATAGAAGCAATAAGAAATGGGCGGAATAATATTCTTGTGGTGGGGAATCATCCGCAAATAGTCCAATCAATATTGGACTTCGACTATTTGGCGGGGAAAAGCAAACCGAGCATATTCGGAATAATCGGAAATTCCGATGCGCATCTAAAGTACTTCTGGGGTAAAAAAGAAGTACTTATTTCACAGTATCATACATTCGAACGAGTTGAGAACGCACACTTAATTGATTGGTTTATTAATCTCTCTTCCGGCCGCCGAGCATTATCTACCGGGATCGTTATGAATAGGCTTTTTACGAATCTTACTGGCGGAGTCTTTTTTGCCGAAGGAGTTCCTGAATTGCATAGTTTGGAGCTCTATAATACCGTTGTAAAAAATGGAAGGCTGTTAATCGGTCCCGCAAGTGTGGGCTTGGTTCTTCCCGGAATTTTAAAACTTGGTCCGATCGGTGGTATTACGCCCGAGCAGATTGTTACATCTGGAATATTAGAACAAGGAGATGTCGCGGTCATGTCTGCATCAGGAGGTATGACAAATGAGCTCATTTCGGTTGTGTTGCAGAGTGGCCACCATTTGTCGTTTTCGCTCTCATTTGGCGGAGATAGGTTTCCCTTGCTAACACCCAAAAACGCGTTTGCTTTGGCTCTTGAAGACCCAAAGACCAAAACCATTGTTTATTATGGTGAGCTTGGAGGCACGGATGAATATGAGTTGATAGACATTCTGAACAAAAACTCGAAGCACGAAGCACGAAATCCGAAAAAGGTGATCGCTCATATTGCAGGAACTGTTGCAGATTTGTTTTCCGAGAGCCCTCAATTCGGACATGCAAAGGCAAAAGCCGAAACAGTTGGTGAAAAGGCGCGTCAAAAACGGGAGGCCTTGAAAAAAGCGGGAGTTATCGTGACAGAAAGTTTTGGGGAATTAGGGAAAGTGCTGAGAGAGTTGAGAATATAGAATATAAGAATATGGAATATGAGGTAAAATACTTTTATGGATAAAAAAATAAATGATCTGAAAGAGCGAAAACACACTCTTTTCACCTCAACTATTTCTGGGGAGGTTGACGAGGAAGTGGTTATTTTAGGAAAAAAACTGACGGAGGTCGCAGAGAAGCAATCCTTTGCGGCGATTGTCGGATCTTTATGGTTAGGGCGAGAGCTCAAATCTTTAAAAACTGAGAATTTCATCGATTTAGTTCTTAAACTACTTGTCGATCATGGTCCCTACCAATCCGGTGCGGTTAATACCATTATTTCCGCCCGTGCGGGCAAAGATTTGGTGTCGTCACTGGTCTCAGGGCTATTAACTATCGGACCCCGGTTTGGTGGCGCAATTAACGCTTCTGCACAGGTATTTTATACAGCTGTCTCTGATCAAAAAGAGCCTGCTGCTCTTATCGAGGAGTTCGCGCATCAAAAAAGATACATTCCGGGTATCGGACATAAAAAATATCGGATAGACATGCCGGACCCTCGAGTAAAAATGCTGCAAGCATCAGTTAAGGGGGTAGGCGGTGAGTATCTGAAATATGCGCAGCAAGTTGAAAAGATTACGTCCGCAAAAAAGCCGAATTTGATATTAAATGTGGACGGAACTATTGCTGCAATTCTTCTTGATTTATTAACTTCCGAGGAGCAGTTTGACAATTTAGCAATTCAGCAATTAATTGAAGCCGAATTTTTTAACGCCTTTTTTGTTCTTTCCCGATCAGTCGGGTTTATTGCGCACTATCTCGATCAAAAACGATTGAATGAAGGACTGTTCAGACTGAACCCGGATGAGGTATTCTCGGCAGAAATTCAAAATTCAAATCTACAAATACACAAATCAAGCTCAAAATTTAAATGACAAAGCTAATAACAGGTCTTGGAAACCCGGGAGAAAAATACGCAAATACGCGACATAATGTGGGATTTCTGTTTTTGGATTACATAAGTCGAAAGTCTAAGGTAGAAAGTAAAAAGGAAAGTGGTAAGTTTCAAAGTGAGATTATTGAAATCGAATTCGAGGGAAAGAAATTAGTTCTACTTAAACCTCAAACGTTTATGAACGAATCGGGGAAGGCAGTGTCTTCATATATTCGATATTCGAACTTCGATATTCGAGATTTGCTGGTGGTCCACGACGATCTCGATTTGAAACTCGGCGAATATAAAATCAACCTTGGCAAAGGGCCAAAAGTGCATAATGGAGTTAATTCGGTTGAGGAATTATTGGGAACAAAAGATTTCTGGAGAGTGCGCATAGGAGTGGATAACAGAAATTCGGAAAACAGAATACCAGGAGAAGCATATGTGTTACAGAATTTTACAGAGGAAGAAAGAAAAGTATTAGCTACGGTGTTCGAAAAAGCTTTCTCTGAATTGAAAATTGATTGAAAACTAGAAACTAAAAACTGAAAATTATATGAGAATAATCGGCGGACATGTTTCAATCGCAGGAGGAATAAGTAAGGCTGTAGAACGGGCAGTCGAACGTGAGTTTAACGGTATTCAGATATTTGCTAGCGCTCCGCAATCTTATTCAAAACCGTCTGTCAGCCCGGAAGAAATAGATAGATTCAATAAACTGTACAAAGAAAACAATATGCAGTTTTTGGTGTTTCATGCGATTTACCTTTTGAATCTTGCATCAGAAAAACCGTCACTCGTTCACGCGTCTATCGAGTCGTTAATCGGGTACATGCAGTTTGGTGAAAAAATAAATTCCACAGGAACAGTGTTCCATATCGGCAGTTATAAAGAAAGAACATTCGATGATGTGAAAGAACAATTAGTGACATCTTTTCTAAAAATTCTTGAGAAAACACCATCGAACCAAAAGCTAATCATCGAAAATGCGGCCGGGGGTGGAGGACGTGTGGGTGCAACGCTCGGTGAGCTCGTATACCTACATAACGAAATATCGTCACGCGTCCCGCATCTCGGATCTCGCGTCAAGTTTTGCATTGATACTCAGCATCTATTTGCGACAGGAGTTGATACGGGTAACAAAGAGATTTTTGGGAAGTGGCTTAAGGAATTTGATGAAAAAATAGGGATTGAACATCTGGTGTGTTTGCATGTAAATGACTCAAAAACTGATCTGGGAAGCAAGCATGACCGCCATGAGAATATCGGGGAAGGGAAAATTGGTATTGAAGGATTTAAAAATATTGTTCACCAACCTCTTTTGAAGAATATTCCGCTTATTCTCGAGGTTCCGGGGTTTGATGGAGTAGGACCGGACAAGAGAAATAAGGATATTCTCGAAGAAATTCCACAGTGACAATTATTGCCCAACAGCATGGTCAATTGCAGGAAAGATTACTTTTTCCCCAGCAGCAGCAATCGCGGCAAATCCTCCGGCAAGCAAGAGGGCGTGCAGAGGGTGAGAAATGGTAAGCTCTCCACGCCTCGTATTTGCATAACTCAAGATTCTATTTGTCCCGGCAGTGCTTCCCGCAAGTTGCAATAATTGAGTTGGAACTGTATAGGATCTTACCCTGTGGTCGTAATTGAAAAACTCTATAAAACGGGCAATAGCTGCCTGACTGTCGTAAAACAGGTTTTCAACTTCCGGTCTTATTACATTTTTCCACTGTCCGTAATCAAAATCCTCGGTGACTCGGGGAAGATTTATTGCTTGTTCGGCTATTCTATTGATCATTCCCAACAGTGCAGCAAGCTCATGAACATGCATGGTCATGTACTCAGCTAACGATTTTTCGGGATTTGCTTGAATATCTGCCAGAACACGTGCGGCATGACCTTGGACATCTTGGAGTATATTTTGGTTACCCGCCCCCAATGCTTTTTGTATTTGTCTGACAAGAAGTGCTCCTGCACCTACCGCACCTAATTTGAGCACCGACCTTCGTTTTATAGCGTACCGGGGGTCAATTCCAGACAAATCATCTCGACCGATGGCGCGCAGCAACCGTTGACTCCATTCCTCGTATTTAATCATCGCGGCACCCGCACCTCCATAGAGGAAAACACTTAAAATATTACTGATACCCATATCGAGCGCTTGCTCTCGAAAGTCGAGAACAGCACCTCCGCGGGATAAGTCAAATGAGCCACGAGATTGAGCGTTCAGAGTTCCTATGCCGCTACCTACATTCGTAAGTAATCTTTGCCAATTGTAAAGGTTGTGGCGGTCAATGCCAAGTGCTATAAGTTCTGGTGGTTCATGCCAGACAGTTTTTGGAGTAGGTACCCATCCATATGTGTCAGTACAACTACTGTTGCTTCCGGTGCCTGTGCAAACTTCGCCGGTTTTTTGCAGTTCCAATACGATTTCAGTTCTACTGAATCTGTCCCAAACAGAAGAAACTCTGGCTATACGTTGCGAAAGGGATGTGGTAAGTTTTCTTAATGTGTCAGACTGACTTTGGCCTTCGGTATAAACTCTTGAATCGGGTAGTGCCCGCTCTGCAGTAACTGCGACTGCCCTATATTTATCTTGAGCTCCGGTAAGCGCAAGTGCAGCAATAACAACCCCAAGCCCACCTTCTGCAACCAGTTCAAATGCGCGATCTCTCCTAACGTCCTCGTCAGTAGCAGCATTAGCTGACATCATAGAGCGAATAGCTCCTTTTAATCCATCAATTCCAAGAACTTCTCTTCTAGAATGCATCTGGGAATTATACCAATATTAATTCATAAAATCTACTATAAGCTACGAGCAAATAGGTGCGATATGTGGTAAAGTAGTTTGTATGCGCATTAACCCCGTTCGTGAAGATCAAGCCACACCAGAAACTCGCAGAATCTACGACGCAATAAAAGAGGCGCTGCATTTACCACACACGCCGTTATTTTTCCAATTTCTGGGCGGTTTCCCCGAATATCTCGAGTACATCAGCGGGGGAATTATCGCTAATTTATCCGACAGTCGCTTTAATGCTGTTATCCAAACACGTAATGAATTTGTTCGCGACATTTTTAAGGAAGATTTTGATAGGGGAAAGGACGTTGTAGATTTCTTGCAAAGATATAAAAATACTCCTGAATTTTACTATTTTGAAAAAGATGTCCAATCACTTTATGCAGTAAACGCATCTTTGGCGTTTATCTTTATATCCCTCCGTGAGGCGGTGAAGGGGTGGGCTGTTGCTGCGAGGAAACTCGCAGCAAAAGTAGAAAGTAGAAAGTCTAAGGTAGAAAGTGAAGGTGAGAAAATGGAAGAGGAGTTGGTGTATGGGATAGATATCATCACGGATCATGGATCACGTATCGCTGATCAAGTTGAGTTTTCGGGGAAGGATGAGGAGCGAAGTGATGAGCGACGAGGACTGACAGTGAAAACTCAGGGGTTAATAAAGCGCGAAGGGAGTCAGATATCGGTTGCTTTACTGCCAGAATATCTGAGGCTTTGCCGAAACGAATTCTCAGAACTTCTAAAAGCTCAGCAGTTACTATTTTTACGTGTAGAACTGGAGCGAGTTGTACTCAGAAGTATTGATACGCTTCCATACAAAATAGAATCTCCAATTAACGTTGTGCTGGAATTAACCAAAATGTACCCAACATTTCCCGATCTTTTGTACCTCCTTTCCGAGCATTTTCCAACATACGCCATGCAACGGTGGCTATTTTCTGCATATTTGCTACCCTAGCGAGTTCTCGGTTCTCATTTTTCAGTTCTTAAAGAAACTAATAGTTCTTAAGTACTAAACAAATACAGTTTAAGAGCTGTTTCTTAAGAACTCTTTAAAAACTGAGAACTGTAAACTGAAAACTTTGGTATATTGAAGATATGAGTAACTTAACTCAGTTCATGTTTAAGAATAAAATTCTTATGTTGGCACTGGACCACAGGGGAAGCTTCAAGAAATTGGTTGATCCAACAAACCCTGAATCGGTCACTACACAGCAGGCTATTTCTGTTAAAAAGCAGATCGTGGACGCGCTCTATAAAGATTTTTCGGCACTCTTGGTTGATGTTGAAACAGGACTTCCGGCATACCGCCAGCATGTCGAGCATTGGATGGGGGCGGGAAAACCTTATCTTTTGGCAATCGAAAAAACAGGATACGAAGATCAGAGCGGGGAACGGGTGACGGAGCTTTTGTATACCGTCAAAGAGCTGAAAGATCAGGGAGCTGCGGGAATTAAAATGCTTTTGTTTTTTCACCCGCACGCAAAAACAGCTGTGAGACAGATAGAATTGGCGAAGAAAGTACTTACCGATTGCAGGAAATACAATCTTCCGTTTTTTATCGAGCCACTTACATATCCGCTGGCCGGTGATGCAAATTTGAAACCGGATATTGTTGTTGAGATGGTAGATATGCTCCTGAAAGCAGGAATAGACGCAGACGTATATAAAATAGAATATCCGGGCGACGCACCAAGCTGTACCAAAATTACCAAGATGCTCGGAAAGATTCCCTGGATACTCTTAACAAAAGGGGACGATTTTGACCACTTTGTGCAAGGGTTGGAAGTGGCTGCCGCTCACGGTTGTAGCGGATTCTTGGCAGGGAGATCGTTATGGCAAGATTTCAGTTTCTTACCCAAAGAAAAACAGAATGAATTTTTCAATACAGTAGTGAAAGAGAGGTTTAGGAAGATATGTGAAATAGTGCTAAATAGTTAAGGATTCTGAGAGTACTTCTTGGTATATTTTTTCATACCCTTTTGCCATTTTTTCAACTGTGAAATTTTGTTCCACATGATTTCTGCAAGCTCTTCTCATGTCTTGGTACCTATCCTCAGACATTGTATATACTTTTTCAATTGCCTCGCAGAGCCCATCAATACCTGTTTTTTTAATAACCCAGTTTCCTCGGATGTCATCATCAGAAGAATTTACAATAAAACCTGTCTCACCGTCTTTTATAACCTCAGGAACAGACCCTCTTGCGAAAGCGATTACCGGCGTTCCTGTTGCCATAGACTCAATCATTACAAGACCAAATGGTTCTTCCCACTGGATTGGTACGAGAGAAGCTTTTCCGGTGCCAAAAAAAGAATTCATAAGATTATGATTCATAAATTGCAGAAACTGTATATTTTTATACTGTTTAAGTAGAGGCTCTATTTTTTGTATGTAGTATTGATTGCTGCTAGATCTGACTTCACCAGCAATGTCAAGGTTTTTTCCAGTTTTCCCGGCGGCCAAGATTCCTTCATATATACCTTTCTCTGGAAGTATTCGTGCACCTATTACAAGGTTATTGCCACCTTTTACATTAAAGGTTGAAGCTTTAAGATCAAGTCCGTTATGGACTGTACCTGCAAACTGTAGTCCGCCATATGATTTTTGCTGATTTTTACTAATCGAAATGTAATGGATGTTTTTGCTGTTAAAAGCTTTCATTGTATCAACTTCAATTGCTGTCCCTGGACTGTGTAATGTAAAAAAGCAAGGGACATTGACACGCATGGCAAAGGGCAGCCCTATGTATGGCTTAATTGTGTGGAAGTGAACGAGATCGACTTGGTGTGTTTTCAAAAAGTCCAGCAGTGTCAAATGAAGATCGATTTCGAAAGGGACAATTATTTGATACATCAACCTACTATTGCCTGTCGATTGCCAGACCTCCTTATCTATAGTTTCAAAAACTGGTTTAGAAAAAGACTCAACGCGGTGAGTCTTGATAGTGGAGCCTTTCCCAACGACCGCATACACTTCATGTCCCAATGCAGAGAGTCCTACGGTTTGGAATGTTGAGACATTCATTGAAGCAACTATCACATTATCGGGGGGAGGGGTTAGCTGTTCATTAGAAGAAACGATGGCTATTTTCATAAGTTAGGCAAGACTAACATAATCTTTGATTGATTTAATAAAAATCTCAGAAGTTTTCCTCCAACTATATTTGTTTCTATTTAGGAGTCCTTCTTTAATAATATTTTCTCTCAACTCACTATTATTTTCTAACTCCGTCATCGTGTTTAATAGACCGGAAGGCTCTGTAGGGTCAAAGAACAGTGCGCCTTTCCCAGCAATTTCTTTAAAAGTTGGTATGTTAGATGCTATAAGTGCAGTTCTTGTTGCCTGTGCCTCGAGGATTTGCAATCCAAACCCTTCATATTTACTGGGATAAATGAATGCAAAAGCACCCAAATACAGATCTTTAATATCAGCAAGAGACTGAGCGCTTATAAATGTCGCTTCTGACACTAAGCTAGTATTCTCGGATAGAGCTTTCGTTCTCTCATTGTGTGATCCGACAATCACAAGTTTTTTCTTCTGTGCTGGTGTGTTCTTGTTCATATACTCGTGATATGCCCTAAACAGCAATTCGACATTTTTTCTTGGTTCAAACGCACCAACGTAAAGAAAATAGTTCTTTGCTTCAAGTTGAAATTTCAATAGCGTCTTACTCACACTATCTGAAGGTTTGTCATAGAAATCATTTATATCTTCATAAATTGCAATTACTTTTTTTTCAGGGAGCTTAAAAAAAGAGGTTATTTCTGTTTTGGAAAAACTAGAGACTGTGAATATGTGATCTGCATTGTATATACTTTGTTTTTTTAAAGCATACCCAAACCTTCTTTCTATTGGCCATTCAACACCACGGTCTATCCACAGATCAACGTCATGTAACACGACAAATTCGGGTATCCCAAGTTTCGGGAAGGGTAAACAGTTATACGGTGATAAATAAAACAGCAAGTCGTCTTTACTTTGCTTTGCCACATATTCGGAGGTTTGTGTATTCTCCCATAACAAAGCGGACAGGTAATCTGGTTTTGTTTCCGTTTGTGGCAGCTCCGTAAACAGTATATTTTTGGGTTGATTCTCCCCATATATCTTGTCGATTTTTCCGGGAACTATTATTTCAAAAAGTAACTGGGGGAGCTGTTCAGCGAGAGTAGCAATAAAATGAGTCGAAAAATTTTTAATCCCACAAGGCTCAAGTGCAAATGGTCTGCCTTGAACGATTACTTTTTTCATTTTATAGCTTTATTTTCAGTATTTACTGTTTTGTACAATTTATTTATCTGTTTTGCGATTTTCTCCCACGTAAAATATGTTCGCACTATTCTTTTTCCTTCACCTCCCATACGCTCGCGTAGTTTATCATTCCTTAATAATTCTAAAGTGTATTTAGCAAACTTATTGATACTATTATACTGACCGACGGTAAAACCAGTTTTACGGTGTTTAACAATAAAAGGGGTCCCCCCAATCCTTGTTACAACCACAGGTACCTTCAAGGTCATTGCTTCACCAAGTACGATTCCGAAAGCTTCATAACTTGTCGGGGAAATCAAGACATCGCTCATTTTAATAAGAGCCACTTTATCATCCTCAGAAACGTAACCTAATGTTGTTACATTCTTCCTACAGGCAAGCGTATCCATGAGTTTCGCAATGTGGTCGGCGTTTTTTTTATAAATCCAGCCCGCTATAATCAGATGTGTCTCAGGCATTTTCCTATTAACTACATCGAACACCCTCAATATCCTATCGATTCCTTTACGTGCGTCTGTCTTTGCTCCAAAACCAATAATATATTTCTTGTTTTCGGGAATATTATTTTTCGTTCGGACTGCACGTCTTGAAACTATAGATGGGTAATATAATGTATTAATACCATTCGCGATTACATGTATTTTTTCCTTAGGAAGTTTGCGTCGAGTTGTGAGGTAATGTTTTTCAAACGGAGATACAGCAATCACTGCTGTTGCCTCGCGCATAATTGGAACAGTAAAGGCGGTTTCGTAGGCTTCTCGTGTATAGCGGTATGGTCGTTGTTCAAAAAATCTCCATGGATGAAAGTGGGGCGTAAAAACAAAAGGTATCTTTTTTGTTTTTGCAATAGTAAGACCTACTAATGAGGAATAACACATTGCTCCATGAGCATGGATAATGTCTATATCACCCATTTGCATTAACTCATCTCCCAGGTTTGGAAACAAAAGCTGATTTGAAGGGTATTTTATAGTTACGGCTTTACTTGTTTTAATTTCGATATTCGGGTGCAATTTGAGTGAATTTCTAAAAACCGTTGACACATCAACTTCAGAAGTGAATATGGTTATTTTGTGACCTTGTTTAGCAAGCTCGTTGGAAAGATTATATACATGCACTTCTTGTCCACGGCCGTAAAAAAAACGCTGGCAAATTTGTACAATGTGCATAATTAAGAATTATACCATTTCGCTTTTCTAAAGATAATATTTTGCGAATTCTACTTACATCCATATTTCTTTCCGTTTCTTTCGACTTCCGTTATGACAAATATCTTTTCACTTTCTTCAAAGGTGCTCGAAACAATTTTCAAAACCGATTCATCGGCTAGTTTCGTCCATACACCTGGCCAGGGAGTGAAAGCACGGATCTTATTATGCAAAACATCTGCGTATCGCGCATCGCGAATCTCGGATCCAGTTGGTAATAAATGCATTAAATTATATTTCTTGAGTATAGGCTCAAGGTATGGGGCAAGCTCATTCAGGGGGACAAAACCGTCTTCTTTAGTCAATTTTTTAGTGAATGTTGCTTGAGAATGATCTTGTGGTCTAAGAGTCTGAATGTCTAAAGGTCTCAACGTCTCTGAACTACCATTAACTCTCAACCATTTACTATTAACTAATGTCGCTCCAACTTCTGCCAGCTTTGCTTGCAGCGTTACGTTTGTATCGTTGATGTCAATTTCTGTCCGCTCTTGTGCAATAATTGGGCCATGATCGATTTTTTCATCGATCTGCATAATTGTCACGCCCGTGACTTTTTCTCCATTCAAGAGTGCAGTCTGTATAGGTGTAGTTCCACGATGTTTGGGTAGGAGAGAGGGGTGGATATTCCAAATGCCATATTCATTTAAATGCAAAAGTTCTGAAGGTACTATTACTCCGAAATCACATAACAACAGGAGCCTCTTAGCCAATTGTTTCGTCGCTCCTTCTCGCTGTCGCTCGTCGTCGCTTCTCACAATTTTGGCAAGTTCAATCTTATCTGCAACTTCTTTGTAAGGTATATGTAGCTCTGTGCATAGTTTTTTGACGGGAGTCTGAATCAATTCTTTCATACCCCGGCCGCCGAGTTTGTCTATTCCCGTAATTACGAGCGATGGTTTTGGATCAAGGTGCTGCAGAACTTGAGCACCGAATGAACCGGAAGAGATGTATGCATATTCCATGAGGGAATTATATCGTAATGACAAATGACAAATGACAAATCTACAAATCAAACTCAAAATTCAAATATCAAATAACTTTATTTGAACTTAATAGATTTGGATTTGATTTGATATTTGTCATTTGTGGATTTGAATTTTTAAACTATAATGTATCAATGGTTTTTCAAAAGATAGGCGAGATTATAACTCTCTTTGATCCCACATCCGGCAAATATGTCAGCCGCGAATACCAATCGTACGGCTTATTTCTTGCAGAGAAGCTGAATGATGATAAGCATAAATCTTTATATATTAAGCTTGCAAAAACTGTCCCTCGATATCTTTTAGAGAAAGCGTATGGTTTTGTTGCAGACAGTAAAGCAAAAAATATGGGTGCATTGTTTATGTGGAAACTGAAGGAACTGCGGAAGAAGAAGGCTGAAGAAACCAAATCGAAAAGTACAAAATTAAAACAGGATGAAACTCTCTGAGCTGTGGCAATCGGTAAAGAATTTTGTCACAAAGTACCCGTTAGTGACTTTTGCCCTCATAGGTCTTTTAGTCTATGGCATGTCATTATTCAATGGATTCGTGTGGGATGATGAGGAACAGTTACTAAACAATACGCTCGTTCATTCGCTCAGTAATATCGGTCAATTGCTTTCGAATAGTACATTCTCAACCGGCGGGGCAGCTAAGTTGGGCGGGGTGTATTACCGGCCGGTGATGATGATTTATTTTGCCGTCCTTCATACTGTTTTTGGCCCGTCCGGTTTCGTGTTTCATTTTGTTCAAGTTATCATGCATATTCTCTCAGTGTGGCTTCTATATAAGGTTGTAACATCGTTAACCAACAATCGAGTTGGAATTGCGAGTGCTTTGTTATTTCTAGTTCACCCAATAAATGTCGAAGCTGTTGTTTATGTTTCTGCTGTGCAAGACGTGTTAGTTGCACTATTTGGATTGTTATCGTTATGGCTACTGGTTACCCGCAAGAGTGTGGCGTGGGTGGTTATTACACTGTTTATTGCATTCCTCGCTAAAGAGAACGCGGTTGTGTTTCTCTTTATCGAAATTGTCTATCTTACACTTTTTATGAAGGGTTCAACCCCTCATAAAGAAAAAATGGAGGAGAAAGAGCAGCAGGACAATCGAAACACAATGTATGCAGTTTATATCGTCATAGCCGTCTGTGCATACGTCTTTCTGCGGTTTGGCTTGGCGAACGTGCACTTTCAAAAATTTGAGTTTGCTCCCATAGTGCAACTTTCGTTCATTCAACGTACCTTGCATATTCCGGCACTATTTGTGCATTATTTATATATAACTGTGTGGCCAGTGCAACTTGCTATTGCACAGCACTGGGTTATTAAAGAATTCACGTTCGGGACATTTATTGTTCCACTTTTTGTTTCTGGAATAGTATTCCTAGTTTTACTGATCGGATCGATTAAAATTGGCAAAACATTTTTCTTTTTCTCCGTTTGGTTTGTTTTAGCTCTCGGCATGTATATGCAGCTTTTTCCGTTTGATTTTACTGTTGCCGAACGGTGGTTTTATATAGGACTTATGGGACTCATAAGTCTCATGGGTCTCATGGGAGATTATTTTAAATTATTCAGAAAACCAATTGTGATTGTACTATACTGCTGCATTGTTATATTGCTGGCAGGAAGAACAGTGGTGCGATCAGTTGATTGGCGCAATGAGTTAGCGTTATTTGGCAAAGACATCCGGGTGTCGAAAGACTCGTTTGATTTAACTAACAACTATGGAGTCGCGTTGTTTCGGGTAGGGAAGTATGCTGAAGCGAAGGAATATTTTACTCGTTCTGTTGAGCTTGCGCCTTCATGGACTATTAATCTCAGTAATCTGGGCGCAACATATCAACGAGCTAAAGATTTTAAAAACGCCAAAAAATATTACCTCCTTTCAATAAAGTATGGCGATTATTACCTTGCATACGAAAACTATGCTGGTATTCTCATAACTGAAAAGAAAAATGCGGAGGCCAAAAAGTTTTTGGAAAGTGAAGCGCTTCCAAAATTTCCCTACAATGAGAATCTTCAAAGAATGTACCAATACTTGTTGAGTCTTAAACCTTAAACCTTTTACTTTATACTTTATACTTTTAGACATATGTTAATCGACACTCATTGCCACCTGAACATGATGCAGGCGCCTGTCGAAGAGGTTGTGCATCGGGCGAGTGAGTCTGGTGTGTCAGTGTTGATTACACAAGGTACCAATCTTGCCTCGTCAACCGCCGCAGTGGACCTGGCACACAAGTTTCCGGGTGTTTTTGCGACGGTTGGTATTCATCCGGAAGATCTCTCGCCAAATATCGAAGTTCGAATATCGAATATCGAAGAAATGCTTAGTCAACCTAAGGTTGTTGGAGTGGGAGAAGTTGGACTTGATTATTATATAGTTGCGAGGAACGACGATGAAGACGAAGTCGCACAAGGAGTGACTAAGCAACAACAAATAGAGTTATTTAAAGCTCAAGCACTACTTGCTATTAAGCATAAAAAAGCTTTGGTAATACATGATCGTGAGGCAGTAGAAGATGTTATAGGGGTACTCCAAGAGGTATGGTCAAAGGAACTTGAATATCACACAGTTTTTCACTGTTGCCCGGCAGATGAACGGCTGTTGGAATTTGCAGTGCAGCATCATATATATATTGGCATCGACGGAGACATCAGCTGGTCGAAGAAGAAACAACGATTCATTTCGTCAGTTCCACTCGAACTTCTTGTCCTCGAAACAGACTCTCCCTTCCTCATTCCCTTGGAATTAAAACAGATCATCTTAGAAAATGAACCGAAAAATATAACGATCGTGAGAGATGCTGTTGCACGAATTCAAAATCATCCCATTGAAATAGTAGAAAGTGCAACAACTCTGAATGCGCACAGGCTTTTCAGTATAGATTAGTGCTTGATATTGACGGCAGAGATAAAAGACAATATACTTAAAATCCAAGAGATACATTATGACCGACGCTACACTAACAGCAATGCCCCCCGTAGGAGAGCAGCCCATTGTAATCAGTCCGGTTATTGAAATGGCTACTCCCGCAGTTGTGCCGGAAGCGACTAAAAAATCACCTCTTGGAATAATTATTCCCGTCATTTTAGGGATAACAGTTTTACTGTCCGGGTTTGTTGGAGCAGGGTATTACTTTGTTGTCATGCCCCGCAAAATCGAAGTGGAATACTCCAAAAAACTTGTCACATATCTGCCCGAAATGCGAACCTCAATCGGAAAGGTGGTTTCGGATTTCGATACGCTTTATACCATGATTACCGGGCAAAAGAAAACAAGTGATGAATCGAACAAACTGCTGCATCTGAATGTCACTCCATTTTTGACACAACTGAAAAAATTCCAGAAAACTTTGTCGACTGAAGGCGAGGTTGCCGGTGAGTCTGTAGAAAAAAATACCTATTTCAGTCACTTTAACGTGTATAAGAAATTTGGGGAATTTTCGAATAGTCTCAAGGGAATGAGTGAATTCGGGAATAGAGGAAAGGTCTTGGGGATTCAGACAATTGCTGATGAAATTGCCGTATTGCGGCTTGCCGAAACTCACACTAACACCGCCATGCAGACTACTCAAACCGCAACATCCAAACTGAACGAAATGCGTTCATATCAAATAACAAAGAAGCCTGAGGCTGCGTCCAGTGCTCTTACTGAGGCGCTGCAGAAACTTACCGCGACGGGAAATGAAACCGATTTGTATTTAAAAGAAATGTATAAAACCGCTCATTTCTACCATGAAGCAACCGCAGTGAATATAGAGCTTAATCCGTTATTGGCCTCGTGGCTTGTGCTTATGCAAACGTTGGTGGAAACGAAACAGCCGGAATTGTCGCTTGGGAAGGTGGACGAGCTTCGTAATACACTGCAGAAGCTGCAGAACAGGTTACTTGCATTGGAGGACAGTGGTTTACCCCAGGGGATAGATGATTTGCATGCAGACAACAAAAAAATAATTACGCTTCTTATGCAAAATATGGATGATATTAAAACAGCTATAAAAACTGAAAACTTCCGCACATTCGTTAATTCCGTGCAGACCTTGGCAGAAAGTATAGACCCGCTATCCCTGCGTGCAAAGACACTTGAGATCTCTTTTTGGCAGAATAATCCCGCGTTTAAAAAACATACGACACTTGTTCAGGACTTCAGGGCAGAAGAAGAGAGTCTGAAAACAGCCATTATGTTGGCGAAAATCCCCCCGTTCGTGAATTAATTATTTGGAAGCTTTGGTAAGTACTTTGCAACCACTTTGAGTAAGCAAAACTGTGTCCTCGATTTGAATTCCGAATTTTCCCGGTATGTAAACACCCGGTTCGACAGTAAAGACCATATTTTCTTGCAATGTCATGCTAGAAGTTTTCGAAAGACGGGGGTTTTCGTGGATATCTATACCAACGCCGTGTCCGAGGGAGTGGTGGAAGTATCGGGCTAAATCATGTCTACTCAGAACGTCATAGGCTAACTGGTAGGCTTCTTTACCCAACATACCAGGTTTAATTTTATCGATTGCCGTCTGTTGTGCCTCTAGAATTTTCACGTATGTCTCATTAAATTCGTTGTATTCAGTGGGCGAGGGAACCTCGCCCCTACGAACAAAATACGTCCTGGTGATGTCTGACGTATATCCCTTGTACTTAACACCAAAATCAACAAACAACGGCCCCTCTGTTATCTTTGTGCTATCTGGCCGATGGTGGGAAAGGGAAGAATTTGCACCTGTTGCAACAATGGGAATGAAAGAATTTCCTTCGCCACCAAACTTATGGCTGAGAGTTTCAATCAAAAAAGAGACTTCCGCCTCTGTTTTGCCCACCAAATCATCACGAGAAATTGCATCAAATACTTGGTCAGTAATGCGACATGCTTCCGATAGTGTATTTACTTCGTCAGAATCTTTAACCACTCTCAACTCTTCCACAATTCCATCTTGGGGCTCAAGGACAATGCCAGGAAGCAATCTGCCAAAATACTCAAACTCCAGGTATTTTAGGTCGCGGTACTCGAAGGATAGTTGGTTATTGGTTGATAGTTGACGGTTGATAGTAATAATGCTGATTATTTTTTGATAATAATTTTGTCCTGACTCAGTAATCGAAATATGTACATCTTTAATATTGTGCACTTGCGCTTCGTAGCGATTGTCTGTGATCAGGGTGAAGATCTTATTTTGGTATAGCAAGAAAACTTCTCGTTCCCACGGGGCAAGACCACGAAATCCTGTTAAATAGAAGATATTGGATGGGGAAGAGACGAGCAAGTTAGAAACTCCGCGTTCTTTCAGAAATTGCGAAAGTTTATTTAATCGAATATTCATGTGTGATGTCATTCCCGATCTAGTCGGGAATCTAGGCACTCTTCTTATTTCTGGATCCCCGCCTACGCGGGGATGACAACGCAACTACTATCTCGTGACTTGATACGACTTTACTTTTTCCAAAAGTGCTTTTGCTTCAGTATTTTCTTCAAAGTGTTTACGCACAGGCTCAAGTAACTGATCCAAATAGCCGGCAACAGCTTGTTTTAAATCTGCAGGGTGGAGTAGTTTGTCAGCAAATGTTTTTTCAAGCTCACCGTAAGAAGTAAATTTTAGAGTGCCACCGAACTTTTCCGGCCGTTCCACAACAAAAGAATTTATTCCGAGTTTGTCGAAGGACTCAAATATAATGTACTTACAATATTCTAGTACAGGATTCTCTGCGATGTCACCTTCGAGACAATAGGCCTTATTTATCTTGCGTTTAATGTCATCGGTAGTATCAGTCATAAAGATTGCTGAATCGGGTTTCGACTTTGACATTTTCCGTTCAATTGTTTGGGTGATCTTGTCTTTAGCAGGCTCCTGACCACCGGTTACTGACTGCGCTTTTTGTAAGCTCATCAACATATGGTGACTCACGACAATCGGTTTCCAAAATCCCAGCTGCGGTCCGACTTCGCGTGCAAGCATATTGAGCTTCCGTTGATCCATGCCAAGTTGAGTAATTCTTGCACCCAATTTAAAAATGTCGGCAACCTGCATGCAGGAATAAATGATGTTCGCACCCGTTAAATTGTCCATCGATTCTTCCCGGCCCATCATCTCTGCGGTTCGAATGAATCGTTTAAGGGAGTTTGTTTTCCCGACCTGCACCACAAGTTTCCAATATTCGGGGTCCTTGGCCATATCCGATGCCCACAAAAATTCTACTTTTGACAAATCCATGCCGGAGGCCCGCCATACCTCAATAAAGTACTTTCCGACTGTCTTAATTCTTTCCAGGTCTCCGCCCATTTTATTGTTGGCCATTGCGTGCCAGTCGGCTACCCACATCTTGAATTTAACTCCTGCCTTGATCATTTTGTTTACGTTAATTGCCCGCAGAAGTCCTTGCGCGATATGAATTTGACCTGAAGGTTCGAAGCCGTCGTAAGCGACAATCTCTTCGCCGGACTCAAGAAGAGGTTGTAATTCGCCCACTTGGATAATTTCTTCTCCGACTTCCTGAATAAGTTTAATACGTTCTTGTATATCCATTTTGCTAGATTGCTAAATTGTTATATTGTCTTATTCTACTATAATATCCCCGAATTTTTTTAAATCATCGCTGCAGTAGTCGAAATGCATTTGATAATTTCCCTGTCCAGGAAAGGTCACGGTCAGGTATTTCTTCGGCTCAATGGGGTACTTGCTCGTATTAATGAATAGACAGAAGTTCTCCGGTACGTTGTGCATATCAAAAAAATATGTTTGTTTGCGGATAAAATGGAAAGTTTTATTTTTGCCGGTTAAAAAATCGACAACCACCAGCGATTTGGGATCCGTTGGTATTGTTGATGAGCTAGATACCACTGGTGGAGTAGTAGTGGTTTCGCTGAAAACAGTACTGATGATCTGTTGCGTTTGTTGATCGAGTAAGTTGTTGATTGTCGACACAACAGATGTTGCGGTTTTTTGGACAGTCACTTTTGCTTGATCAACCAGATTCGTTGATTGTTTCACAACTACTTTTTTTGTTGCCGCCTGAATGCCTTTTACTGTTGGCACCTGTTTCTTTTGTGCCAAAAACTTTTGTAAGGAGCCTGAGCGGACAAGTACAAAAATACCAAGCATTGAAAGCAGTGCTACAGCGAGGATTTTACGCATATGACTCATTATAAACAAAAACGCTTCTTGACAAAAAAGATTTATTTATGAATAATGAATTACATGGATGACACTGCATTGAACCAAACGAATCAACAAGCGACTATGCCCCCGACAACGCCGGCGCCTATGCCAAATGATAATCTGGTTCCGGTTGATCCGGCGCTTCAACAAGCTCCAGCGCCAGCAGCTGTCGATCCTGCTGTTGCACCAGTTGCTCCTGTAGCCCCGACGATGGACGATCTACAAAAAATAACTCAAGACTTACAAAATTTAGCTCAGGAAGTAGCTGCTCCTGCTGTTGCACCAGTTGCTCCTGTAGCTGCTCCGGCATCAATGCCTTCAGCACCGGTAGAAACGAAAACTCCAAGCTCAATCAAAGCGACTGTTTACGTAATTACAGATTGTCCGTATTGTAAAGCTGAGAAAGATTTTCTGGCAAGTAGGGGTGTTGCGTTCGTAGAAAAGAATGTAGAGACAGATGAAGCGAGTCTTAAGGAAATGCTTTCTCTCAGCGATAATTTTGCAGGTGTTCCCGTGACTGTGCTCGAGGGTACGGACGGCAAAAAGATTGTCGTAAAAGGATTTACCCAAACTGATTTTGAGGAAGAAATGAAAAAAGTTTCCGGTGAGGCACCGAAAACCGCACCTGTTCCCCCGGCTCAAGAACCGGCTGTTACACAGGCTCCGACTCAACAGGTCGCCCCGGCTGTTCCTCCGGCCACACCCCAGATACCCAACCTTAATTAAGTCAAAAGTTGCAAGGTGCAAGTTGTAATCAAGCCGTAGCTATTTAAGTTGTAGTTATTTCGCTCTTAAATTACAGCTTCTAGTTTTATTTCAACTTACTGCTTTAAGCTTTCAACTTTATTTCACCTTACAACTTTCGACTTACAACTTAATTTCCGCTATACTGTTTTCATGCATCATAAACTAGGTGTTTTTGTCTTTGCCTTTTTACTATCTACTATCTACTATCTACTATCAACCCAGCCAGTTTATGCCGTTAAATTCGGTATTAACGTTGCGGGGATTGGGGACACAGAGCGGGCGGCAAATCTGGTAGGCCCCGGCGGTTGGATTGTCCGCATGATTTCACCTGATCAAGTATTAGACGCTATCAATCAGGCAAATTCACACAACCTCAATCTGGTTATCCGCGCATCTCATTCGGCACCAGGTGCTCCGGAATTGAAAGCACGTTATGCTCAGGAATGGGTCAATGCTTTTTTGCCTCATTTATCTAAAATAACTAACCCGGTATATTTTGTTCCCATGAATGAGCCGGACAATCCGTTTGAAGGAATAAATTGTTCGAGTACGGATGTGAAAGCATATCTGGACGGGTTGCTGAATAACTTTAAAGACCCTTCCTGGAGCGGAAAAGTAAAGCTATCAACCCCGTCATTTGACCCGTTTCAGATTGCCGATCACGGGACGACCTGTTATGAAGAGCTTGGCGGATTCTACTACTTCAACCAGTTTGATGTCGTTTCATACCACGCATATGGCCAAATGAATAGCGGAGGCATGGATACCAGTGCAAGTCAGCTAAAGCAGGGTAATGTGACGGCGTTTCTTGCTCAACTCGGTCTTTCAGGTAAACCGGTGATTATTGATGAAACAGGCGTTGTCTGTGTTGATTGCACGTCACCGGATGTCGGTGGCGGCAGTATGGTGAAGTACCCGTATACACAGCAGTATGTGGATATGTTCAGCACCTATTTACACAGCGATATTGTGCAAAGCCAATGGACACAGAGTAATGTGATTATGTTTTCCATGCTCTCATACTCGCCGCAAACTCCCGAACCGGATGAAGGCAGTTGGATGGACAAGTCGTTTGCAGAACAAGTAGTTATTATTGCTGAAGGAGCGGTGGGAGGCGGTACCGGTCCGGTCTCCGGTCTTTCTCCGGTGCCGACGCAGCGCCTTGTTGCGACACCAACCGGTTTACCGGATTCCATTCAGGCACATTTACGAAATCGGACAAACGGATCAATCCCAGGAAAAAAACGGGACGAAGTAAATGCATCCCGGTCCGAAGATTGCGGTTTTTTGGGATTGAGTTGTTTATTTGTAGAAAAACAAGTCGAGGTGAGTGCAGACACTTCATCCAAACCGCAAAGGGTGAATGTAGATTCTCCCAAACCGCCGTCAAATGTATTTGAATCGGTTGGTGCATTTTTCAGCAATTTGTTTAACGTATCTTCTTCACCGAAAGGGTATGCGAATACGTACTTTCCGGCAACGGTAGCCAAAAATAATCAAACTGGACTCGGGGGTACGAGCGCAGAACAAGACGCTGCTGTGCGGAGTCACGAACGGATTTTTGAAGCGTTGCTGCCGAGGGGTTCGTCAAGTCAGTATACCAGTAACACAAACGTCAACTATTCACCAAATCCGACTGGGGCATACCCATATCCAACACTAAACATTACACTTGGTCCTGCTCCGACACAAGTAGCAGAATACGCTCAGTATCTTTTGACATCGGCCGGTACCCTGTGTAATGGCGCCACACCGTTCAATGGAGTGCGGACAGTCGGTCTGACAGCAAATCTTATTGCAAGCTGTCTGCAGGGACAATTGGCGACTCCGGTCTACAACATACTATATCAATCGGCACAGAGTCATACGTATCTTCAGTGTGTCGGGTATGTCATGGCAGTGGAACAGGGAACAGGTGGCGGTCTTGATGGCCGAAATGCTAAGGCTTATTGTAGCGGAAGCGTCCCAAATGGCTATCGGAGATTGATGAAGGATCAACTTTCCGTACAAATGGTTCAGGTCGGTAATATAGCAATCTATACGACGGGAGCTTTCGGACATATTGCAGAAATCGGCACAATTGCGTCCGATGGAAAAATCAAAATTTTTGAGGCAAACTGGGCGACGTCCGGTTCAATCGGCTATCATCTGGACACATTGGCGAATGTTGATTGCGTATTACAACGAACCTTTTAAATATACGTTACAATACTGTAGTAATCATGGATAACAAAAAGCTTATATTTGCCGGTGGAGTAGGTTTTTTGTTTGTTGTAATTCTTTTGTTTTTCGGTTTCACGCTGATTCAGAATAAATCCACAGTAAAAAATCCACCCGCGCCGACAATTCCTCCCACTACCATTCCGCTATTTCCTTCCAATATTGTTCCTAAAGTTCCTACGGCAACACCGATTCCTACCATAACCACCTCACCCCAAGTTACCCCCGGCCCGTCACCGGATACGCGTCCGGTTGAGTTAATTAGTCAAATAGAAGAAAAACACCGGGTAGAGAATCCTGATATCTATGTTGCCAATAAGTTGCCGTACATCGGTTCGGATTTCGAAATGAACTACGACATGGCTGCTGATGGTAAAATCACCTTTACCGTACGTTCATCAGATTTTTCAGGATCGGAGCTTCAACGCAAGGTTGCAACATGGCTACTCAGCTTGGGATTAACTATAGAGCAAATCAATTCTTTGACGATTGAATACTGAATGTCGTATCGAAACCCTGTTTGACCTGATCAAGAAGTGTTGAAGAACCGGTGGCAATAATCATCTGTTTGGTTTTGCTGCAGGTGATGTCTAATACGTCTGCTTTTTGTGATAATGATGCGCTTGTTGACGAAATGGCAACATGTATTGTGTCGGGCGCAGTAAACTCGAACTTACACGGTTGTACGACGTACCGGATTATATTTACGGTTGGTATGACAACCTCTTTTTGCACTTTCACTTTTTCTTTCACCGGAGTATCAACCAGTTGAACCCATTTTCCGAGTCTTAAACCGAAGAAAAACGCTACGATGACAAGCAGCATCAAAAGGAGATTCAATAAACGAGCCATGAGCTTATCATAACAGATTTAATGGGCCGAATCTACATGATACCGCCGGGAATCATGAAGCCAAGAAGAAAGTTTATTGCAGGCTGAATCAGAATAAACAGTGGACTTTGTCCGTTGACAATGGGGAGCAAAAAAAGGAGAAGCACAAGTATTCCATACCGTGACAAAGAAAGCCATTCGGCTCTTTTTTCGGCAGGGAGAATACCGGCAACAACTTGAAAACCGTCGAGCGGAGAAAGGGGAACTAAATTGAATATCCCGAGCGTTACATTCAACAGTATCACATATGCAGCGACTGTTTGTATAAAAGCGTTCGGGATCATGCGCAGCAAAATCGCGCCGAGCAGTGCAAAAAGCAATCTGGCAACAGGCCCGGCAAGGGCAATGAGCGCTGCATCGCGGGAAGGTTTCCTCAAATTAAACGGGTCGTATGGAACCGGTTTTCCCCATCCAAAGCCCCAGAATAGAATAAACATCATTCCTACCATGTCCACATGTGCGAGCGGATTGAGTGTCAAGCGTCCTTTTGCGCGGGGAGTAGGGTCGCCCAATTTGTCAGCGACAAGTGCGTGGGCGAACTCATGAACGCCGATAGAACAGACAAGGACGATAAGCGCGATAAAAAACATTAGAGGATTCTGACTCAACAGGTTTAACATAGGTCTAGTATAACAAATATCAGACGTAGAGTTGAACGGCTTGCTCCACGCTTGAACGTAAGATATACTGTAAAAGTATTAATGCCTGGATAGCTCAGTGGTAGAGCATCCCCTTGGTAAGGGGAAGGTCTTGGGTTCAAATCCCAATCCAGGCTCATTGCATGAAGGTTTTAATCCGCTCCTCTGCAGTTTTCATTTGTCCGGCAGCGATGATGTAGTATGTCAGAGTTCTCCCGTTCCGGAGCGGGGATTCAAGTTTTCTCAATGCAACCATCGGGAGTGATCTTGAAAACGATGTAAATGCCGCCAGCACTTTTTCGGCAATGTCTTTAGTATCCCAATGGCCGCGTATATCCATTCCGCATGCCAGCAATACGTCAGACAAGGATACCGTGCCATCAAGTTGACGAATGTATTGCAGATTACCAATAGTTACACGGTCAAGTGCCGCGAGTGCATGTTCGTAGTCTATAGCATTACAAAGCGCATCAGATATTGTGTCGTGATCTTCAAACTCCCGTGCGGGAAGTATAGTTCTTCCCGGAAATCCGTTCTCTTGCAACCATTGGCGGACATGTACGCGCGTGTGCGGTGATGAGATCTCACTCTGTTCGCCCCTGACGATTTGTTGCTTTAATTTGACAACGGTACTTCCGGAAGGGTCATACAGCGCGTGATGAATAATGTTGTTCCTGTCAGTGAGACTCGGAGGGTCAAGTAACTGCATTCTTTTTGCTAAGTCCGAACCGATGCGCATAAGCGTGTAACTGGATGCCTGCCGGCTACGTTCAGGAATAAGAACCCGTAAGGGAGCAGCGCCAATGCAGGCAATAGCAAATAGGGCAATGGGGTCGACGCAATGTTCTGCCTCTTGTTTTCTGAGAAAGTCATAGAGTGGATTATCTGTACTCCAATTACCCCATTTCCGGAGCGTGTCGCGTAGAAATCTATATGCAAGTGCACGTGTTCCGATAACTCTGCTGACTGTATTAAAATCTTTTCCAGTAATCTCGGTACCTATTTTAGCTGCAAGTAGATTTAGGCGGGTGTTTCGCTCAAGGGTCGGCAACTCGGCGTTTTGCAGTATGCGGAATAGTTCGAGCTGATATTCATGCATGCAGAGCTCCGAAGGCTTCATGACTTCACGTATGCTTACCATGTTGTATTATACCATCGCACCTGTGGGATCTTAAATTTGGTAGAGATTTGCGTTGCGTTCACTTGTTTTTTTTGATATCATACCTCCATGGCACAATGTTTTATCTGCAAAAAAGGGAATACCCGTGGCTATCAAATATCGCATTCGAACATCAAAACGAAACGATTATTTAAGGCTAATTTGCACAACCTGTCAGTGAGGATTGATACCAACACACTTGAACGGGTAGCAATGTGTTCAAGGTGCTACAAGAAAATCAAAGGTGACTTTTGGGCGGGTAGGGCAGTCAGTGCCGTTCCCGTTTCACTATTAAATCAGGAAAAATTTAAGAAAGCTCCGGTTAAAACCGCATAAACCATGGCAAAAAAAGGACAAAGAATAAAAGTGGGTTTGCAATGCACTATCTGTAGCAGGCAAAATTACACGACCGAAAAAAATAAGACCAACACGACGGAAGCATTCAAAATGCAAAAATACTGTTTGAAATGCCGCAAGGTAACTCCACACAAGGAAAAGAAAAAACTTGACTAAATAACTTCCTAAATCTGCTCGTTACATTGTTTCTTTGGCCCTCCGTGAAGATTCACGATTAATTGTGTTTTAGCAGAATCTTCAAGTCGGCAGAAACAAGTAACTCGCAGATTTTATATTTTCTTGTTTAGAATTTGTTTCGAATTTCGAGATTCGAGTTTCGAATTTAATCTATGTCGTTCCAGTTGGTGAAGGACCTGGTGTGATTGTTGGCGTAGGAGTCGGTGTCAAACTCGGTGCTGGTGTTGATGTTGGGGCGGAAGACGGGGCAAGCCCGTTTTTCTTCACGTTACAGAGAGACCAGTCAAGTAAATTTACAATTCCGTTATTATCTTGGTCATATTGGGCGTTCTTTGTGCCGAGATTACTCAAATAACTTGCTTGCGTGCAGCTGGTGTCTTTGGCAGCAATCGGCGAACTTGTTGGTGTAGTAGCAAGTGTTGGAAGGGGAGAGAGGAGGGCAGCAGGTTTGGGTGTGTTAGTCGGCATCGGGGACAGAATGGCACCCGAACTTGAGCTTTCAGCAGGACTGGTGTCCGGGTTTGCTCCCTGTGCAGAATTTTGGGAAGCGGTCGTAAATGTCCAGGGGACACCTCCGTTATCGAATTTCTTGTCTCCAGTGCGAAGCTGAAAATAATACGTTGATCCGGCATTCAACAGATTGAGTTCAATACTATGTTCTTTTGAGCTGGTTGCTTCAGGGGCGAAAAACGTTAATTGGGTGGGAGTCGTGCCGTATTCAATAACACTTTGCGTTTCCCGGTCTGTCGCCCATTTAACCCGTGAACTGCTTGTCGTAATTTCGGTGATAGCCAGATTCTTTGGTGAGAGGTCTTCGGCTCGTACCAGGGCGCCGGCAACAAGCTGGAACCCAATAACTCCGACAAGCAAGGCAGTAATGGATCCGAGGACAATGGTAATTATCCGTACTTGTTTTTCTTTCAATGCGGGCAGGGCAGCCATAGTGTCAGTGTACTATGATAGAAAAATGTTATCAAGTACCGCTTCACTGTCGATAAAGTTTCTGGTGATAAGCGGCAAAGCTTCCATGGTTTTTTTCAGCTTATCAGCAAGCCACGGTGTTGAGGAATCTTTTCTGCCAAGCGCGCCGTATCCATAGGTGATAAACTTATTCAGAAACGAAGGTATTTCTTCCCGTTTCTTTGTCGGGGAATAGTTGACAAGCGTACTCGCAAGTGTCCCTTTCTTCCGTACTTTTTCAATAAAACTTTCGATAATTACGGTATCCTCAGGGGAAAGAAGAAGTTGTTCACCGCGTGCATAGGCAACAAGCGAACGTGATAAAATGGTCGGCATGACCGATGTTATGCTCGGCACGACCAATATGAAAACAATATGCTCAGCGTGCTCTTCGAGTGTTTTCAAAAACGCGTTCTGCACAACCTCTTTCGCAGTAGCAAATTCCCATAAAACAAAAACAGCATCGTGATTAAACCGATGCGAAACAAGCTCGATAAGCTGTCCTATCTGTTCCACGGTGTACCCATTTTTCTCAGGCTCAATATGTGTGAAAGATGATTCTGGAATTTTTTCAAGCCGCCTATATTCCGTCAGGTACTTGTCTGCCGCATCTTTAGTAGAACTGACGAGCAAGATGTTATTCATTCTTCGAGAAGCTCCGTACTAATTCGAATTTGATCTTGTGAGTTTTGGGGATCTATGTCGGTTATACCGACGAGTTCATTAAATTCTGCGGGAGTGCCCGAGACAGCTTGCTGTACCTGCCGTACGAAAAGAGCTGTGTGCAGAACATCTGTGTCATGCAGCTTTGCGTATACAACAGACGGCCTATTGTTCCCAGGTGTATCGGCGACGACAAATGTTACCGGATTCTCAAGCAACTTGTATGTTGCAGAAGGGCTTGCGGTGATTTCAGTCTGTAGCGATGCGCTGACTGTTGCGTTCACCACACGGGGCAAACTGGTAATAAAAACAAAATCGCTGCTATAAATATAAACGTCTCCTTTTTCTGTGAGAAACCCGATCTCTTTTCCGGGGTACGAAGAAATAAGCTCTGCTACAACAGGAGCCGGGGGAGTAAGTAGAACCGATGGACGTTGTGGGTCAAGAAACACGCGCTCTCTCATGATTGTAGAGGTAGAGGGAGCTGCTTTCGGTTGGAAACCCACACGCTCTTTAAACAAGGAATTAAAAAGTATGACAAACGTAACGGTTACGATGACAAAAATAAGAAGTGCATTTAGTTTCACAAGCTTACTATATCACGACAGACTCTTTTTTTAAATATTTAATGTTGACAGGGATTTCGGTTTCGTATAAAGTAGTCAGACCATGTTGCATATAACTACCGACGCCGAGTTTAAGAAAGAAGTGCTTGATGAGCAAACAAAGCCGGTTTTGGTTGATTTTTTCGCAAAATGGTGTGTCCCTTGTAAGGTTCTCGGACCGGTTGTAGAAAAACTTGAGGCGGATAATCCAAATGTGAAAGTCGTTGAAGTAGATGTGGATTTGGCTCAGGATTTATCTATGAAGTACGGTGTTATGAGCATTCCGACCATATATGTATTCAAAAAGGGGAAGATGACCCAACAATTCATCGGGGCCCAGGATCAAAAGACACTCGAAGCAGCGCTCGCATGAATATTCGTCCACAATCTCTAATTGCTAGTTTTTAGTTTCTATTGAGTTTCTGGGGATTAGTTTCTATTTTCAAAACGGGAGACCATAAAAGAGTCCACTTGCTGCTTATAAGCACTTGTTAATGAATTCTCTCTTCAAGTATAGTAATTCGATGCAGCAATATGAACTTGAGAAGAGATTAACAGTATTTTCGGCATCGCTCATAAGAAGTTTAAAGGCAATTCCTATCACGCGATACAATCAAAACATTATTGACCAACTTCTTCGTTCGGGGACAAGTATAGGAGCCAATTATCATGAGGCAAACGGGGCAGTTTCAAGAAACGATTTTCGTAATAAAATCGGGATTTGTAAGAAAGAGGCTTTAGAGGCAAAGTACTGGTTAAGTCTGTTAGGAAACTCTGAACTCGGACATAAAGTTACTATTGAGGCTCTAAGTAATGAGTTTTTTGAGTATGTAAAAATCTTCACGAAAATTCTTCAAACCCTCAGAAATTCTGTTTAGAAACTACTAGTTGGCAACTAGTCCTTCAATAGAAACTAGAAACCAGTAATTAAAAACTTAGTTTGAACTCCCCGCTACGTTCAGCCTTCTGGCTCTTGAACGTAGCGGGGCGAACGAGGTTAGTGAAACTGTCTCGACACAGTGGGTGATTATTATTCCAAAATGCATCGGCCATTATTTCTTCTGAAGATAAACACAATTCGTACGAGCAATTTCGTACGGTGAATTTAATCTCCAGGAGTGAACGGCCGATGCAATCTGGCCGCTCAGGTAAAACTATCCGATTCTTCCGAAGGCAGCGAGTGCTGCCAGGAAGAGTAGTACTATTATCACGAGCTTCAAAAGTTGACCGACGACGCTCGCGCCAGCTTTGGCGTCTCCTGCCGGCATGCGGGAGATCCCTTTCCCGTCAAAGAAGGGTAGGAACGCTTTCCCGGCGCTTCCGAGAATCCCACGAGTAGCGTCAATGGTCACCTTTACGGTGCCACTGACTAACTTCCCGGCGATTGGGATCGAGATCGGCTGTTTCTGCTCGTATCGCCGTGGCCATGTCCACCAGACTACTAGGACAATGACCACGAGTACGATTAAACCGATTCCGCCCCCAGCGATCCCCAGAACCACTGTGGTCGAAGAAGTAGTTGTTGTGCCGGTAGTTTGTGACCGGGGCGTTCTCTTGCACCCCATGGTCTCCACGTACTGGTACCAGCCTTCAACTCCCCCTTTTTCGAAGACTAGCTCGGGGGTTGCCCCCGCCCGTTTGTCCGGGTCGCCATCTTGGTAGCAGATGACGGACCTCAGATCCATTTTCCGGGCCTCGTCGATCGTCAGGCGGTGGGGAACAGGGGTCTGGGTTGCGGCTGGCGCTGGCGTGGCTGTTACTGCCGGGGTGGCGGTTGCCGCTGCTGCAGGAAGCCCCCCGTCAACTGCGGCAGTTGCCTGGGCAGGAGGCTGCTCAAAGCAGCCATTCTGTGCAGCAACTGCGAGCCAGCTCCTTTTGTCAAACTGAAAGCTGGCTTGCACTTCAAAAGTGGTTTCATCGACCTGCCCCCCGGCCTGGGGGTAGCAGGTCCAGGTTTGAATTTGGCACCAATCACGGCGCCATCCAAGCTGAGCGGCTTGGAACGTACCATGGACGGACACGTACTCGTCCACTTTGGCAATGCCACTCACCTGACCATCATATGGGCAGGTGAAACCGTCGAAACAGCCGCTTTTAGCGGCTTGCTCAAGCCACAGCGCTTTGTTGAACTGAAAACCAAACTGGGTGTCAAACCCAGTCTCGATCTTCCGTTCGCCGTTTGCTGTGTAACACGCCCATGTCTGCGTTTGGCAGTGATCGCGGCGCCAAGCTGTTTGGGCGGCTTCGAACGTTCCATGAACGTTCGTGTATTCAGCTACAGCTTTCTCATCGCTTTGCCCGCCGTACGGACAAGTGAAAACGTTTCCCTGTGCCGAAACACTCGGCACGAAGGTCAAAAACACGCAAATTGCTACCAAAACTGTCAGGATTTGGAACATTCGGCTTGTCATCGTAATCCTCCGTAAGTCACGCTCGCCGTTGCGGCGAGCGAAACGAGGCAAATCCCAGGCGAGAGTAATGAATCTTCTGGGTTCTAAAAATATGAGAATAATGATTTCTCTCTCGCTGCTGTCTGCCTCAAAATCGGCGATTTCCTACTCAAAGGGTGAGCAGGCGACCTCTGTACCTAAAGCACAGATTTAAAAAAACAGGCTTGAATCGATGTTTTTGGATGTTTTCTTAAAGACACCCTAACTTTTTCCCATAAAAGCACGTAATTATCCGCCGGTAACCCGAATCGGAACACGTGGAGCCCTCGGGAAAGGACTCATATTCAATTGTTGTTTACAGCTGTTGTTTACAGCGGGTAACCAACCCACTGTGTTGAGACATTCACCAACCTGTTAAAGATCCTTCGGCTACGCTCAGGACTTCGTTAATTCTCAGTTTACATATCCTGTGCGTATACTTGACATTTTATCCCATAGTATGATATAATCTTGACATGAAAATGACATGGGTGAGTTCAAAGCGAACTGAAGCCGAGCGTATTATTCATATTGCCTCAATGATCGTTTCAAGTTTCTATGAAAAACGTGGCTTCTATGTTCTGCCCTATAATAATGAGAATAATAGTAAAGTAATTTACTTTCCCGCCTTTGAATATGCAAAGGTACCGCATTTTTGGGACAGGGTTCGAAAAGAGGGAAAAGAGGTAATTCATGACGAGCAGTTTATGAAAGCCGTTACAGACCTACTTCCCGAAAAAGAAATTGATATGAGTAAAACGCTTGCTGCCTGGAAGAAAAACGAAAAGAAGTTTTGGAAAATTATGGACGTTTTGGCGCCGAAATGGTTTATCGGTATCACAGAAATAGAAGTCCGGGTAACCAACTTCGGTTCAACGGGAACATCATACAGTTCGTGGGCACAAGACAACCTGGGTAAGATCACTATATATGTACGGAATGATAATTTTGAGTCAAATTTAATCGGCGCACTTATCCTTGAGCGGCTCCTTATTCTCGATCATGGGGTGGAGTATACCTGGGAAGAACTTATGGCAATCAAAGACTTTATGCTCACGGAGTCCGGGTTGCACACATTGGTGCCACACAGAGTGCCGATGCTTGCCTCTATCCGGCAAAAACAGCAAGGTAACCTTGCTGAGGCTTCACGACAATATTATGAGAAGCTCGGCATTGCTACCGGTGAAGTGTTCAGCACTGTCGGTGACCGTGTTTTGGTCCATCAAAAAGAAACGGATGTTGCTCTTCGTAATGAAGAATTGAAAGCCTTGAAATACTTTATCGGAAATAAAAACAAACTTGTGTCCTACGACGAACTTGCTGATGTTTTGTGGGGTGAAGAATCGTATGACAAATTTTCTTTGCAATCTATGGCAAAACTTATGCAGCGCGTTCGCGAAAAAGTAGAAGCAATGGGTGTATTTCCTCAAATTATTCAAACGGTAAAAAAAAGCGGGTACATGCTGGTTGATTAATAAGTAGTAATTGACTTATAGTATATTTAATGGTACAATTTCTGACTAAATTATTATGGCAAAAACTGAATCTACCGCACTATCTCAATCAAGGGGTTCTTTTTTGGTTCCATACCGCGAGATAAGATCACCTTCTGAGACATTGCCACAACGTGATGCATTGTTATACCGCAAATTAATTGAGGCGATTTGGAGGATTGATTCTGTTGCGCAGTTTCTTGATTACTTTGCTATTGCAACCCAGCAAGAACAGGGCAGATCGCTGTTTTCCGAAGCCACTTTAAGGCAACTTTTGGGAAACATGCAGCGGGACTTAGTGTTTTTCGTACGAGACGCGTACACCACATTTGCTAACATTCAGGGTGTCGGCATGAGTATAACAGAGGCTTTGTCTGATACAGTTCTGGCAGCCTTTAACGGAATGCTATGGCGGCAATATGATGCTGTTTTTACCAAGCGCGACGGATGTGATCTCCGTGATGATTTTGATGCAGGAAACCCACTATTAATGCGTATCATAAATGAGATTATTGCGGTTTCAAATAAGTTAGTGTCAGCAATGTATGAACGAACACGCGGAACAATTCAGCAAACCCAGGTTGATTATTATTGTCACGTGGTTCAAACACTTTTCCATAAAATGATACTCCACGCATGTGACTATTTGCCAATATCCGTTACGTACAACGAGTCTGCACAGCCAAGGGTTTTTAAAATACACTACCATCAGACCCCATGCTATAGTAGAAAACGAAGAAGTGCTTTAGATGCTGCACTATTTGATGGGAAGTTTGCCATTGAGGATGCTCAACTGGCCGAAGCATCGGCTGCTCGAGGAATAATCGATAACGGTGCTCCTGTAGTTATCAGTCAGGAAGAAAAGCTTGCCTCATCAGCAGGCTGGAGATTGCTTCGGGATATGCAACTCAATGCGCCAGTAAGGGTTCCTGGTTGTTGCTTTACTTTACCGGATGAAAGTGAGCTGCGTTCGGGTTCTGATTTGCTCAGTTGTATTAAAATGATATTTAAATAGTATCCAGTTTTATTTGACTTATAGTATCTATTATTATATAATCACTACACCAAATTATAAGTCTTTAATAATGAAACATTTATGTTAGGACCATTAATGAGAGAGGCACGGGGAGTGATAGCCCCTGGAGAAAAACCATTGGCAGCACTTTTCAGAGAGTATGGTCTCACGGCGTTTGCTCTTTCGGCACTTCAAAAATTTGTCGGGCACAATCACATAACAGATGATCTAGCATTCAAGCAACGAGATCGTCAATTTAGAGCTGAAGAATTGGTATCCAAGCAAAGAATTGAAAGAAGGCTCCAGGCAGAATTACCATTACGAGAGGGAGCAAGACAGGCCATAGTCTGTATTCTTAGAGGCGAGATAAATAGAGCAAATACCGAAGAAGCATTAAAACATCTTCAAGCTGCGTTGGTTGTTTTTAAAGCGCAATCACCGCATTTGTTTGCGGAAAAAACTCGTTCGATTCACTTTACTCCTATACATTTAAAAGTGCAAGACGCTATAGACGAACTGACTCGTATGAAGACTCGTGAAAGAAACAAACGGATCGATGTAGCCTCATGGTTAGATATCTTAGCACAGCTAACTGAGACTCAAGGCTACGGTGAAGATAAAAATTCCATTGCTCAAATATTTAGCGATCAAGACTCAATAAGAACTTTTTGGGGACGAATTGGTACTATGATGAATAGAAGTCTGATAAGCACGCTACCCGAGGACTCGAGAGTGGCAGCTAATATTACTTATATTGATGGTGTAGGGCCTTTGGTCGAAAGACTTACTCAAGGATCTCAAGAAAAACAATTCGTTCGCGCAGCTGCAGAACACTTAGTGAGAGCTTATGGAGCGCTCTGTAATAGGTTGGTTGAAGGACTGACAGATGAAGAACGTACACAGCTTACAAAGCTAAAGAATTTTTTGGCCATACCATTACAAATGATTACTCAGCAGAATCTTGAATGCGCGTTACAAGCACTCCAGTATATTTTTGATTTTGGTACAAAGAGAATATTTCATATAACAAACCCGGGAATTTTACATGATATTGGTGGACAACCTGCAACACCAGCACAATTTTATGCGTATTATGCTGATAGGCAGGCTGTCGCTACAGACCATCCGCACTTTCGACCCGACCCGATGCACAGATTTTTAGATGGATTTAAATTGTATCGTGGTCCTGGGGTGTACGACATAGTTTAGTAATATAGATTTCGCAAGATTAAGTTCACAATAACACTTCGTACTTGAAACTGCCTATAGTTTATTATATAATACGGGATTATGCCAGGAATACATGACCGTGCGCCACGCACATTGCCCGATAGAGGGATAAACTCTGACGCAATACTTTTAGCTATTCTGCGAAAAAACCCCGCATTAACCGTGGTTATTTTGACACTTATGCTCAGTGCGTGCGGGGGGAATTCCACTCAAACCTTGTTACCTAATCTATTGCCTCAGCAGGGATCAATGAATAGCAGTGGCCAATGGCAGTTAGCATATAACACACCGCAGGGAAATGCTCAGTTTTCTCTTGCCGTACCCGATGGTATGATGCCATCGCTTGTAGCGAAGCCCAAAAGTCCGAGTGATCGTGCAGATATTATGCAAGTGAGTGTTGATAAAGAAACACGGACACACACCTATGTATTACGACTCAGTTTGAATCCAAATGAGGGAGTGCATGATGTAGATATTCTTGCGAAACTCTGCCAAGAAAGCAGTTGTCCTCTAACAGGCATTCCTGTACATATTGTGTTGGACACGACGAGACCAGACCTAAGTCTTGTTGGTACTGTGGAAATACGTGACGGTAAGGCGTGTTTTGTTATAAAAAGTGAGCCGGGAGCGCGGATTTCACAAGTGCGTGATTCGTCACAGATATACTTTGGTGTTACTCGTCCCGATGGTACTGCGGAAGTATGTGTGCGTCCGCAAGGTGTCGGTCAACAGAGTGCAGCATTTAATTCAACAGATGCTGCTGGTAATGTTACCGGAGGTGGAGTTGAGTATAAATATGAGCCACAAAAGGGAGTGCAGATACTTTCGGCACGGTATGATGTGAGTGCAAAGAAGTTGGTTATAAAGGGTGTGTGGACCGATCCTCAGAAAAATTTGATTCCGGGTTTCACAGATATAACTTGCAATGGGGATGTGATTCCGGGTGTACGGGTGGGAGTAGGCGGAAAAGTAACTAAATTTTCAGACGGTGAATTTGAAGCTGTATGCACCGGTCCTATCGGGCTTGGTGGTGACATCTACAATGCAGGGGGCAAAATGGCCTTTCACGATTATAATAACAACTATTTCGAGGTCGATTTTAAGGGAGACAGCCCTGATATTCCGACGCCAGTTAAACTGGCAGTGTTGGCACTCGCAACGACACTGGCTACTTTAAGTTTAACCAAAGCGGCAAATGCGCTGGGAAAGTATCTTGGAAACAATAAAGTAGAAGGGCAGAAAAGACGACACGCAAACCTTCAACAGGCATTAAACGTATTGTATAGTGATCCAGCTGCAGTCGGACCCTATATTTCCGCTCTGTATTTTGCTGACAAACCGCTTGTTAAAGCCGAGCAGCAATTTGCCGAAAAATATCATGCGCACAAAGATATTATTGCAAAACTTGAAGGTAATCCCCGAGGTTTGGATATAGAGGGCTACCGTAATAACCTGAATCTTTTGTGCGGATTGGTCGAAAAATCCGTTTATGGGAAAACAATGTTCGGCAAAATATTCAATGGATATCTTTCAGGTATACTCAGTATCTTCCGAGAGTACGAGAACGAAATCTCGGGACATGGTCAAAGAGAGATTTCACAGGATGTTTGGGCCGAACTCTCGTCATGGATTATGCTGGTGAATACTATCGGAAGTCAAAGCGCGTTTGACAGGTACAAAACAGGAGAGGGTATGTGGGAGCAAGTAGATGCGTACAAGAAAATACTGAATCTGGTTACGGAAGCCTATAATTCTAGTGGTAGAGGCGTGACAAAAGTACGATTTATGTCTGTTCCTGATGAAGTTGCCAATAGGGTGTGCACTATATTACATGCATGCGGAAAAAGTTCTATAGTTGATCAACTGAGAAAATAAATAATTATTTTGACTTATAGCATTTTGTATAGTATAATACAAGGATTACTAGTAACCAAAACAAATGTCAGGATTACAAGATAAATGGAATCAAGCAAAAAAAGTAGTAGAAGCTCGCCAAGGGGTTCCGTCCACCGTAGGAAACGAACCAAATCATTTAACCCGCGCAATTGAGTTAGAACGCTTTTTACAGGCAATTGATCGAACACAACAGGTTGGAAGTATTGCGGGTATACTCGGTAAGTATATTGAAGTATTGGTTACTCAAGATGAGGCCTATAATCGACGGATATTCCAGCTTTTGTTTTCAAATCAGTTTAATTTCATTATCAGTAGTAGCACAACATCAATTGTTAAGGGAGATAATTGCTTAAAAGCAGTAAGCAATCTCGAACAGGGTTTTCTTTTTATGCTTGACAAAGGGCATACGGGAATCGCTGCATTATATCTCCGCTCGGGTAAAGATACGTTTCTGCAAAGATTGAATGAACATAGGAATAGAAGCCCGGTTGTGCTGCATAACGCCATGCCGTATATCAGGAAGGTTCTTGGGTTTTGTGCAGATCCTCGTACAGTTCACAATATTCAACCTGAAGCAACTCGGTATTTGCAATCGGTAGTTGATCAGATGTATTGGCCTGAAATGGATACTCCAGAGGCATCTGACAGTTTTTTGGCTTCACGTTTAGCGGTTATGGCCGACGACAGATTTGGTTATCAGGCATCCCGTGAATTATCACTGGTTCAATTTTTGGAAACAGAACAAAATTTGCTTATGCAAAGTGCTGCGCGTTTTGCACAGGAAGACTGGCAAAGAAATGCTAATTATTTCAACTCATTTCAGAATATTCTGACAGCCGGAACAGCTGATCGTATTGCCAGGAATATGGTATGGCAAAAAGGCAGGAGGGAAATTCCTGCTCAGTTTGCCATTTTGCTGAAAACGAAAGGATTTGAGGATTGGTATGCGCGTATGGATCAGGCGAATCGTACAAACGGCGTACAAGAGAATGCATTAATCCATAATGGGCGATATGTTTCTGGGAAACAGCATTTTGAAACGTACGTTGCCCGACTTGCATTTGTCGAAGAGAATAGTCTTGGGGCAAGCTTTGGTAACAGGGCAGAGAGACTGACGAAGTTACATGAGCTTGAACTTGAGGCAGCAATGGGTGCCAATGGGAAAAGTAACGTCAGAATAAGGGAATATGCGAAACCGGCTATCGATGTCGTGCTTAACACATTAGCGGCTATTGCCGATGATGACTCCAAAAAAACACAACAGGCACAGGCAATTTTCATGCTCGCAGATTTATTAGCCACGGACAAACCGGTTGTCATGGCACTTCGTGAAAACGAACGTTCTGCGCCAGCAGGAGATACGAAAGAATCAGCAATTGAAGAAGATGAAATGTGGAAGTACGCGGCGGAACGACTGTCAAGAAATTCTAAACTGTTTGTATGGGCAGGAACGTATCTTGCTACGGCAAACAGGGATCGCCGATCTGAAGGAGCATTGGCTGTCATGCAAAAATTGGTCGGTGTTACAGCCTTGTTTTCTGTATCCCCAATGTATACTGCGACAGAAATGGCAGAAAAAATAGGTGATGTTGACCGTGCGACTGCGTTTAATCTTGACTGGGTTTTGCGGGATGCACGAAGCGGAGAAATGAGTGTGTACGCATGGATTTCATTGCTGTTCAGTGCTGCAAAATATGATTATGAAAGCGTCATCAGACTTGCGGTTTCCATTAATAAAATTCAGGGCGATATTCAAAAAGCCCTTCTTCGCAGAGAAAAAAAAGGTGGGAATAGAATTTATGCCGCACGCGAAGCAATTAAATACGCTCAGAAAAATCTTCGAGGCAAACTGCATGCCGGTGTTGCCGGTGTATTGTTCGGAGGAGTAATCTCGGATATGCTAGAACTCGACAAGAGAACTCCCAATTCAGCACAATTCCTATCTCGCCTAAAAAATCTTAGTGAAGCGGCAAGTGAAGTAGTAAAGTGGGCTTCAATCTGCCATGCTGGAGGAGACGCTCAAGAACTACCTGACGGGCGACCTATTACGGCTCCCGCTACGCTCAAAATTATGCCGAAAGTTCTGATGTTTTCCGGAGGTTTGGTGCCGTTAGCACTTGATTATAATATCCTTGATAAGGTAGGAGAAAAAGTGGAACTTGCAGACCAAATGGCCAGGGCAACTATGGAAGCTATGGGTGATGCTACAGGCGATCTGGTGTTTAACACGATGGTCGGACCGGATCAATTGGCATCTCTTAATACTCCAGATTCTGCAGGATCTTTATACTTTGCAGCATTTATGCTGACGCAAAAAGACGGATATAGAAAAGGGAACTTGAAGCATTGGCGTGGAGAATTTATTAAGGCAATACTGGAGGTGTTCGTCGACCTTGCTGAAACGGGTTGGGATAGTCCGCGAGGAAAATTCTCACCCGAAATGCGCAGTGTGGTCAAAGCGATTTTAGAAATGCATTTTCATACGTTCTGGAAAATTCCGGAGGTTCAGGAATTTTTCCATAAATATGTTGAGTGGGCAGGCTACGAACCAAAACTCATAAACATTGCACCTCAGGTTTTAAAGACTGCGTGTGTTGATGGTGTGTTTGACGCTCGTGCTGACCTATGTGAAGTAACGCTTCCTGTTGTTGTGCGGTTAATCCAAGGTTTCCGCACTGCGCAAGTGGGAGGGCAACAGTCGTTAAATACGATTGTTACCGATTATCTAAATATAAGTCCTGCTGCAGTCACAGAACTCACTGCTGCTTATGCGGAGAAAGTCATTAAAACAGCACAAGCCAAACGTGAAAGCACCTCATTATTCAGGTTACTTGCAATTGGACATTTAATAGCTGCAAAAGCTTCGCCTGCTGACGCAACTAAAGTGGCTGATACTCGAAAAGACTTTGTATCGAAGGTTTCTGCCGAGGTTCAGGAAAATGTAAGTCTCATCGCCTGGCAAATGGTTCCTCCAGAGATGCGTGTTGAAATAACTGAAAATGTAGACGTTCGGGATGAACAACGGGCAGTTGATGCAGCTATAACTGAATTACAAGAAAGCATAACAGCATTAATGGGAAGGGGAGACAGCTCTCTTGAAACCAGGTTTATGGCCGGTGTTCGTCAAATTGATAACGCAATTGGTGAATCGGTCCAAAAAAACGAACTATCTGAATTACTTGCGCAAGCGCAAAGTGAAGTTACAACTCGTGGCGCTGCTTATGACTATGAAGGACTTGTTACTCGTATTAAAACTCTTGAAGAGAATGCTCAGGGTAATGCAGCAAAAGGCTCCATAGAAACGCTTAAGGAGCTCATCGACGCAGTTCGTCAGATGCTTCCCGGTGTTGATCAGCTTATTGATTTGAAGAAGGCGGCTCCACATACCGACGGTTCGGCCAATTTTCCAGACTTCTTGAATTTGCGTCTGTTGAATCTAGCCCCGCCCGCTGATGGCGCTGCTCTTGCACCAATACAGGCTCATGCCGCGCGTCTCGAGACGGTTATCGCAGACATGATTAACAGAATGGGGCTTGCTGAGTCAATGAGTGCTAATGAAGAATTGCGAGCAGGTCTGGCTCACGACATTGCGGATGTAGCCCACGTTCGAGGAGAGGTACGGACTCGTATGAGTAATCTTGAAGCGGCACAAATTGGTGTGTTTATTGACGAAGCGCTTAGGTTACTTGAGATAACAAGTCGAGCAAAAAAACTAGAGGGAGCGGTATATAATCGCCAAGTTGAAGAAGCTGAGAAGCTGTTGGGTACTATTATTGAAGAGCGCGCTGTTGCTGTAAAAGCTCATGAGAGTGCCCGTCAAGAGGAAATTAGTGCATATAGACGCAATGTTGAAAGATTGCTCGTAACAGCACGGACCTTGAGAAATGTCCGTGTCGATCGGATAACAGAAAAAGCAGAGGGCCAGGTTGATTGGGATACAAGAATAGTTCCGGTGCTTCGACTTATTGTTGCACAAATGAATGTTGAGCTTATGGCCAATAGACATCAGGCAACTCCGGTCAGAGTTCCAACATTGAAGGAAACAATAGGTAGTGGGATAGATGCATAAAAATGTTGACTTGCGCTATACATTTTCCTAAGGTATAATCTAATCTGTTCTGTGAAGAAAGCTTCCCTCGCGCCAAAGGCGGAGAGGATTAAAAGTTCTTTCGGAGAACATAAATATGAAGTACAAATTTCGAATTGCCTTATCTCCAAAACAACTCCGCGAGAAATCCGTTGAGGAAATAAAAAAAGATCTTGCTGGTGCGAAATCGTTGTTTCTTTTTTCCAGCGTTCAGGTCAAACATCAGGATTTCGAAGAACTGCGCAAGAAATTGGCGACAGTGAATGCGAAACTCAAATTCGTCAAGAATACTCTTTTTAGAGTTGCCGCTAAAGATAAGAAACTTCCCGAAAACTTACTCGTCGATACAGTATTGTTTGAACAGACCGCGGTGGTTTTTATCAACGGAGAGGACTTTATCGCGCCGATTAAAATGTTCAAGGAAGCTTTTGGAAAGAATGAGGCAGTCAAAGTGAAAATGGCCTTTTTGGACAAAGAAGTATATGAGGCGAGCAGAGTTCTGGAATTTGCCACGATACCGAGCAAACAAGAACTGTACGCGAAATTGGTCGGGTCTTTGAAGTCGCCAATCTACGGTTTGTATTACGCCTTGACCTCAGATATGCGTAAACTTGCATACGGACTAAAAGCGATCGCTGATAAACAAAGCAATTAACAATATAAATTACAATCGAATATTTCTCAAAGAGAGAGGAGATGCTACAACATGTCAGAAAAAGTCGAAAAATTATTAAAAGAAATTGAAGAGCTCAAAGTACTTGACCTCAACGAACTCGTAAAAGCTCTTGAGGAAAAGTTTGGTGTGTCAGCTGCTCCTATGGCAGTTGCTGCAGCCCCCGGTGCCTCGTCCGCAGCTCCTGCTGCTGAAGAGAAAACCACCTTTGATGTCGTCTTGAAAGATGCCGGTGCAAACAAACTCAACGTTATCAAAGCCGTTCGAGAAATTGATCAAACTCTTGGTCTTATCGAGGCAAAGAAACTCGTCGAGTCTGCACCTAAAGAAGTTATGAAAGACGCCAAAAAAGAAGTTGCCGAAGAAGCTAAGAAGAAGCTTGAAGCAGCCGGTGCTAAAGTTGAGCTAAAGTAAGCGAAATTGGAAATTGAAAGTTTGAAAACCCGCCGTTTGTATACGGCGGGTTTTTGTTTAAAAACTGTTTGTTACATTGTTTCTTTGGCTCTCCGTGAAGATTCACGATTAATCGTGTTGTAGTAGAATCTTCAAGTCGGCAGAAACAAGTAACTTCACAGTTTATATGTTTCACCAACAATTTAACAATATAGCAACCGAGCAATTGAACCTCGTCGCGTCACAACAACCCTTTGACATTTATGTAAAAATCGTCTATACTACAAACTATGTCAAACACAGTCCAAAAGAAACATCTCGCGTTTGATGATCTTCCCGAACTCCTGACTATTGAGGAAGTATCCGATGTGTTGCGTGTATCAAAGATAACTCTTAAACGGTGGGGCAAAAAAGGAAAACTGCCTGCAATCCGTATTAATTCCCGTGGAGACAGGCGCTACAAGAAAGAGGAAGTGCTGAGGTTTCTGGGAATGAAGTCAGAACTCTAGAATTAGTTTCTAACTCCTAGTTTACAGTTTCTATTGAAGTATCAGTTTTCAGGTGTTAATTTCTAAATAATTCGTAATTAGAAACTAGTATCTGCAAACTCAATAGAAACTAGAAATTAAGAATTAGAAATTATCCTCACAGTTCCATTTCCACAAACTCTTCTTCACCGTTTTTCCGTTTTATGGTGTAAAACGGTTGGTGTTGTGAAAGCGCTTGGTGTGTGAAGAGGACACCATTCAAATGATCAACCTCGTGTTGAATAATATGCGCCTCATACCCGGTAATATGTCGTCGGAGTTTCACGCCTTCCATCGTCTCGTATTCGACGTCAACGGTTGTCGGTCTATTAACATGTGACCAGACCTTCGGAATGGAAAGACAACCTTCGAGAGTTGATTTATGAATAGTTTTTTTATTAGAGAACGCAACGATTTTGGGGTTTATGAAAACCTCAACGGGCGATTTCCTGGTCGGTTTCACAATGCAGAGGGCAAGCGGAACACCTACTTGAGGAGCAGCTAACCCCACGCCAAGTGGATCTTTGCAGGACAAAAGCGTATCAGTCATATCGCGAATAAGCTCACGGATTTTTTTATCGATTGTAGTAATTTGCCTTGTGGGCGTAGAGAGTACGCTTTGTGGAGCGGTAACGATGGGAAGAATCATGTATATAGTTTCTAATTGCTAACTTATAGTTTCTAATAAATTGCTAGTTTCTAAGTATTAATTTCTAAATATGTTTAGTAACTAACAAATAGCAATTAAAAATTCAATAGAAACTAGAAATTAAAAACTAGAAACTTTATAGAGCATTATATCAAAAGAGGGACAAGTCCGATAACCAAAAACAGAAGACCCATCAACAGACGGGGTATAAGCGGAACTAAATCAGTGATACCGGCTGCAGGTAATTGAGTTGGTACGGGCTCAGTCGTACCGATCGGGGTCGGTGTGCTGGTAGCTGCTCCGGGAGTTGCTGACGGACCGGGAGTGACGCTGATCGTGCTTCCGCTAAATGTGTATGTCGCACTGGCGAGCGTCGAACAATCAAGAATATCTGTGGCATTAGTATCATTTTTAGTGACGTTCGAATCATTTGTTTGACCCGTTGTGCAATCAAAGGAAATGGTTCCGGGAGATGCGGTTAACCCTTTAAAATTTATGGTAGCAAGCGTTCCTGAACTGTTGATGACACTTCCCGGGTTACTGACCATTCCCGAAATATACAGTTTATTATTCTGGACGCTATGCAGAACAGTGGGGTACAACGATCCATAAGAAACCGAATCTACAGCTAAAATAGCGCTGTCATATTTAATGACTGCATCCGAGCTTGTTGTGTCTACGCCTTGTGTGTTCACAATAACCTGCACTTGAAAGGCTGTTCCCGTGCTGTAACTACCAGAACTCGGAGAAAACTGCATGGTTGCAGCAGATACGCTTTGTGCAGCTACAGAGCTCCACATCGAGAGAATGACAAAACAAAAAGCATATAAAAAAATACGTCGTGCACGCATACTAGTTTTTAGTATAAGAGATTGCTTACTTTATTACAATGTCAACTACATTGGCTTTTCCGAGTTGATTGTATTGATTACCTTCAATAAAGGTAAGAGAAGATCTCGATCCGCTGTTTAATATCGGACTGATGGTGGCTGTCCCACTTTGTTTTGCTTTGAACAACAACTGTCCGAGAACGATTGATGTGCTGAATGCAGGCTTAACAGAAGTCGGTTTTTGGATAAATGAAACTATCAACGTATTATTCTCGAAAAGCTTGCGCGGATTCATATATTGCTCATGAACATTCTGAACTCCGATGAACTCAAGTTTTGTCGTGTCGAATGTAAGCAGTATATCGCTTGCAATTATGGTTTTTTCCAGTCCGGTATACTCAATTTCGATCGGAAAGGTTGTTCCGTTCACTATATTTCCGGCCGGTTTAAGTAAGAGTGAAACAGGTCCCATGACAGCAGTCGTAGGGGAGACAGGGATCTTACTGACCTGAATTGTCGGCGTCACGGATTTTTTAGTAACCAAGAATATAACCATGCCCAAAAACACGAATGTGATGGCAACCAAGACTACCAAAAAAATATTTTTATTGTTCTTCATCATATTTAAGCATCATGCTCTGAATGAGTAATGAGAAATCTGTCGAATTAACAATCCCGTCATAGTTTACATCTGCAATGTCCAAAGCATCTTCTTCTTCACTTAGCATGTTGAGATTCATCTGAGCTATATCAAACGCATTCAGAAGGCCATCTTGCGGTTGCAGATCGCCAACAAGCAATGGAACGTTTACAAAACTCGCCTCGTTTGCGCCGGCTACGAGTGCAAAGCTTGTTTCGCCACAAATGTATGCACCGTTTTCGGTAGAAGTCGGAACCAAATCACAGAACTTTCTTTGTAGATGTTTCGGACCTTTGATAAGTAGCCTGTACCCGCTTCCGGCAGCAACACCCTCAAGATTAAGAGTTCCGGTAATATTTCCTCCGTCATTAAAGGTTCCGGTGACGTCGGGAAAGATTTTGCTGAATGAACCGTCTTTCTTCACTACGGTAATACGAAGAGACAATTCTGCCGCTCCCAGTGGCTGAGCCTGTACACCCTGTAATTTAAGCTTGAAGTTCAATATTGGTGTGCCAGCGCTGGGAATGTCAGTGGGTGACGGGGTTGGTGTCTGTGTGGGTGTTGCTGTTGCTGCAGGAGTAATGGTACTTACGCAAATACCTTCATCGCTACAGATATATCCCGTTGAGCATTGACTATCTATAGTGCAAGCAGTTGGCGTCGGAGTAGTCGTTGGTGTGAGTGTGGTAGTTGGCGTAAGTGACGGAGAGACACCCAGCAAGTTTGCGACAGGAACTGAGGCATGATTGTTATCTACCAGCAAGTTTAACGCTCCTCCCGGACCAACAACTTGCGCTGTCCCAGTGGTCGAGTAGATAATATTAGATTGACCGCCTGACAAAAGCTTAAATTGAAGCTTCCCAAAACAGAATAGACCGGATGGCAAATCACCATCAGCCTTAAACGTGACTTTGCTCCATGAAATTTGACCACCTGCATTAGTGAGCGCTACATGGGTATCAATAGCATTACATGCGGCATCTGTCGTATCGGGAGCAATGTATTCAATTTTTGCTGGGTCATATTGAATAGGAATTGTCGCTGCTGAAATTAGTTTCGAAGGGTCACCCTGCAACCAAATAGCAATAGAGAAGGGAGTATTGACGGGTGTTGATACGGACGCTGGCTGCAATTGCACCAGAATATCGTTTACACCCGCTTTGCTTTTATATATGTAGCGAGTTGCAAAAAGGAACGAGGCTCCGACAATAACAAGTGCAATGAGGGAGAAAATTACTACTTTAATAAGGTTGGGTTTCATAATCTATATCTATTTATACAACTAACACCATTATAGTAAAACAGTTTTTAGTTACAAGTATACTTTTGTATCCTATTGTTTCCGCTATCGACAATATATGCTGTGGTGCCGTCGAACATGGGTCCACCTGCACGATTGAACTGTCCCGGCGCGTTTCCAGGTGATCCAGAAGTTCCGAGAATTGTCCCATTAGGTGAAAACTTTCTAATCTGGTTATCATTTGGCATGCCGCCAAAGATGTTTCCAGTATTATCCAGTCCAATACCTCCGATAGTTGATGCTTGCGTAGGCCATTCGGCAAGCAGTGTTCCATTGTTTGCATATTTCATAACATAAACGTCATCACGAACGTTTACTACATGACGAACGTTTACTACATAGAAGTTCCCACTAGAATCAACCGCTGTTCCGTTGAGCCAGCTCAATTGTCCAACTCCGGTTCCCGGGGTTCCGAACGTTCTTTGGAAGTCTCCGTTTGTGTTATATACGATAATTCTCCCACCATTTGTACTACGTTTTGTTTCCGAAACATACAGGTTGTTAGATGAATCTATTGCAACCGAATCAATGTAGTCAAGTGTATCCGACGCATCGATTACTGTGTTCCATTTTTTAACAAAATTACCGTTGCTGTCAAATTTTTGTATTCGTCGATTGCCCATATCAGCAACGTATATGTTGTCACTGCTATCGAGAGCGATAGAGGAGGGCTGGTCAAATTGTCCATCTGTGTTTCCATTGCTTCCAAATTGTGAAATATAAACACCACTCGCAGTAAACTTCTGAATTCGTGCGTTATCCATGTCAACAACAAAAATATTGTGGTCAGAGTCTTTAGCAACTTGATTTGGCCAACTAAACTGCCCGTTAGAACTTCCTAACGTACCCCATGAACTTTGATAGTCACAACCTATTTCAGGTAAGGTAATAGGAGTAGTGTCTGGCCCTTGACGATCAGTTTCAAAACAGTATAGTCCATGTCCGGTTACCCTATCACAAGGGACTGCTCCAATATCTGACCAAAAGCCCGTTGGGTCTCCGATTTCTCCGTTCACTACATAATCAGTTGCGGCAGTGCTAGTCCAGTTAGCGCAGTTTGCGTCTGTGGTTCCAAGTTTACCCATAGTACCAAATTTCGAGGTTCCTGTGTAGGCCCAGCGATATCCACTGGCATCTTTTTTAATATTTGTTTCGGTATAGTTAATCGGTGCAGCAAGCGTTCCGTCAATTAGATCGTTCCAGTCAGAAGCAATTTGAGTTCCGTTAACCAATTTATAGGGCTTGAATGAGTTGGGTTTTATATGGTCTTTTGCATCAATGGTTGTGGTACTGACCCAAGCTTTAAAGATGCTACCTGCTGTATTAGGAGTAGCATCTGCAAGTGTTTGGCATTTTGCATCAATTGCTGATATGGAACCGAAATTCGCATTTGGGTAATCTGCGCTCGTTACAAAAGTTCTGTAGTATGCGGCAGCAAATGGTGTAGGTGACAGAGTCGGTGTTGCCGTTGGTGCGGGAATTGTAAATGTGTGCCTCCAGATTTCAAAATCCAAAAGATCTACATGTGTATCAGCTTGGAAATCTGCAAGGTTTGTTGTTAATGTGCCTTTAAATTCCTGTCTCCATTGTTCAAAGTCCAAGAGATCCACCTTGTTATCGCAATTTGCGTTTCCGGTCGAACGTGCGGGCATACCAGCGGGGCAGGCAGGAGCGGGAGGGGCAGTTGTAGGCGTGGATGTTGCTGCGGGTGTAGCCGATGGAATGGGAGTTATTGTTGCCGAATTAAAAGTAATATATTTTCCAATCGTTATATTTTTATGTATAAACTGCCCGTTAACCGTTCCATAACTATTGCCATCAGGATTTCTGTTAATGGCCCAGACTTGTAGGTAGTGATTTTGTCCATCTTTAATCGAAGCGGGAAGAGTGAAGTTAAATTGTCCATTTGAGTCGTCATCGGAAACAGTACTGTATACCTGAATCAACTGCGTGTCTCCCGTAGTGAGTGTTTTATCTGCACCGACGTCGTAAATATCTAGGCGAACCCGTTTATCCGCAACATCATTTGTTAGCACCGGGAACGTTTGCTCAAGTACTACATTGTCATAATATACCGGTTGAGTATCCCAACCAGAATTGTCAAGTTTTTTCCCTGGTCGAAGAACAACGCGTACTTTTGATTCACCATATCCTGCTGGAGCGTCAAATTGGACAGTTCCTGTAAACTCCTTAAACGACGGCCCTGGAGAAAATTGTGCACCCGTGGGAAACACGACAGTTCCGTATGTGTATGGGGTAGCAAGTGTCCAATCGCCGTTTTTAGGATACCGTTGGATACCGATAGAAGGAAGAACATTGCTGCTATGACTTTTCGCAAGGAATTTTATTTTATATCGCGATCCAGCTACCCATGATCCAGTGTCAACCCAATCTGATACTACCCATGGATCATTATTGTCAAGATTGTCATTAAGATATGTTACTTTCAAAAATTTATCCTCGGTACCGCAGGGCGGGTAGGTGGTGCATGAAAAAGCCTGGAAATCTGCCGCTTTAATATCATTCGATCGAAACCAGCGAACAGTACCGTCTTCAAACGTACTATTGCGGATGGGAATAATGGAGCTAACATTTGCATCAAATACAGTACCTTCTAATTTAGTTGATGAACCATCCAGTCTGGCTAGACCCACGGGCGCAAAATCGTAAAAGGTTTCAATTCCTACAAAATTATGTCCAAGCGGGTTCCATAATTGTACAGAACCTGTATGAATTATTTTATTATCTGTTCCATCTGGTTTTACTGTGTGTATGTTGTGGCCATCACTGTATACTATTAAACTTCCTGATTTGTTGAAAGAAAAACCCATGTCGGGAAATATAACTGATTGCATTGTGGCAACTTGAGTGACCGTATTGGTGCCCACAGTTAAAACGTTTAGAAATTGATTTGTCTCATTGAGAGGATCTACACTTGCGAATAAAATTTTAGAGCCATCAGGAGAATAGGTTGGGTTAATACAGTAGTTTTTACCTGAAGACACTGGATTACATTTCAAAATAAGCGTATGAATGTTAGTTGAAAGATTGTATGAATATATGCTTCTTGTATTTTGTCCCTCATTTGCACTAAAAACGAGTTTAGTTCCGTCGGGTGAAAAACGAGCCGATTCATTATTCGTTGAGGGCCACGTTGAGGTTGAAAGCTGCTGCAAACCTGTACCATCCGAATTAATAAGAAATAACCGGTTTGTATAGTATGTGTAAGCTACCAATTTTTTACTATCTCGCGAAAAATGGGCGCTAATAACGTATTCATCTGGGACCCGTTTCAATAAGACACCGTCGCTATTGTAGATGTGTAGTTCAGTTTTTGTACTTATTTGGTTATATCGAGCCATTGCTATCTTCGTTCCATCAGGAGAGATATCAAGCATAACAAGGCTATTTGTAGGTATATCGGTATTAAGCGAAATTTGTTGCCCACTTGGGATTTTAATGAGCTTACTCCCGGTTACGAGATAATCAAGTCTTGGAGACAACATATAATCTCTATCTAGTAGAGAAGCTCCAGAGAAGAGTGTCTGAACATTAGTTCCATCTATATCCATAAGAATAAATTGATTTGCTCCATTGCTGTAAAGCACCTTGTCTTTGCCGTATACTACCACCGGATCAGAAGGTGTGGGTGCGGGGGGTGTGGTTGGAGTCGGAGTTCTTGTCGGCGTAACGGTAGGAATTGGGGTGTTTGCCGGTGTGTTGTTACAGGAATTTTTATCTGCCTCCGAATCGTCCCAACAGGCATCTTCGATACACCCGTTGGAACAGCAGCACTGGTGATTATCAAAACCACATGCAGATACACCGCCGTCACCACAACCTCCAGAACACATATAAGGACCACAGTTCCATTTATCGAGTGCTAAAGCTTTATTGGGTAAAAGTACGGACAGTGCAAAAAGTAAAGAGAAAAGAATAATAGTTTTTTTCATATACGTAGGTTGCTGTTACACGAATCTCATTAAACTATAGCAATATCAAAACAAATATCAAGAGTGATTAATCACTGCTTTGAAGGTTGGAATGCATACTAATCAATTCAAGCTAGTGATCGGTTTCAAAACAATAAAAAGGAAGTTGATAATTACAATACTGATACCCAGTTGTGTTGCTTGTCCAATATCTGCCATCAGTCATAATGCCAAGTTGTCCTGTTAAACTAGAGTCTGCACTTGTCCAGTCGTTACAACCAGGCATTTGAAAATATCCAGTCCAGACAGTATACCCATTGTTTGTTACGTTTTGCTCTGTAATATTAGGTGCCGCACTTAACGTATCGTTGATAGCTGACCAACTGGGGGCAAGCTGGGTACCATTAACCAAACTGTATGGTTTCGAAGTGTTTGGCCGTATATGGTTTTTTGAATCCACGGTTAATGTACTTAGCCACGCTTTGTATATTCCTCCAGATGTGTATGATGACGCATCGGCAAGTTGTTGACATGCTGTGTCTGCTCCTGCCAATCCGCCGAAATTTCCATCGTGTGATTGGCTTGAAACAAAAACACGGTAGTAAACAAGAGGAGTTGGTGTTGGAGTTGCTGTTGGTACTGAGGTTGCTGAGGGTTCTGGTGTTGCAGTCGGTGCGGGAATTGTAAATGTATGTCTCCATATTTCAAAATCCAAGAGGTCAGCTTTTAAATTGGGGTTGAAATCGGATTTAAGTATTGGGGGCGGAGTTACTGCGGTAAACTCCTGTCTCCATATTTCAAAATCTAAAAGATCGACACCATTATCACAATTAGCATCGCCCTCCGGTTTTCTCGGACAGGCAGGAGTGGGGGTGAGTGTTGCGGTAGGTGTAAGCGTAATGGTAGGTGTTAATGTTGGAATTGGCGTTTGAGTTGGGGTAGGTGTGGTGGTGGGACTGGGTTTAGGGGTCTCGGTTGGTTTGTCAGTTAGTGTCGGTGTAGGAGGACAAAATCCGCCAATCGGCTCCGGTGGTTTGCACGGAAATCGCGGAAGGTCCAAACATGCGGGCCGGGGAGAACAAGTTGGGGTGGGGAATTCTTTTTCATCTTCCGCCCGAACGACGTGCACGGAAAGAAAGACAATGCTAATCAATAATGCTGTAAAGCTACTGTGTAGTAATTTTTTCGAGTAACTCATGTGCCGGGGTGTAATCGGATTTTAAACTAATGGTTTGCTCTAACAACTTTTTGGCCTCCTCAGGTTTTGTGTCTACAATAATGGCTGCAAGTGTATATGGGATCTTGGGATCTGTCGGTGCGAGTTCCATGGATCTTTGCAATGCCAGAATCGCTTTATTCAAATATTCGGTTGAGCGTGTCTGATTATCAATATAATTCATCGCAAGTACGTAATATACTTTCGCTGATGTTTTGAGGTAAAAAACATTTTTCGGCGATCCCTCAAGAACTTCTTCATTCATAAGTATTGCTTGTTTCGCAACTGCTTCAGCATTTTTTGTGTCTTTCTGCATGGTAAGCGACGAGGCGATGTTCGCGCTTAAAAATGACTGTTGATCCACGTATGCCGGTTCGCGACGGATATCTATTGCCTGTTGTCCATATTGATAGGCACTTGCGGTGTCATTTGCTTGGCGTGCCTCTTTTGCACGGGCATAGTAGTAATCTGCCATAAAGTAATTTGCAAAGTAAAATAAACTACTCACGACAAAGAGTACATATAATATGAAGGGAGTAGTGGGGAGGAAGGAACCGGAGTCGGTAGTACGGTTATTGCCTGTTGTTCTTTGGTCGCTCGTCACGAGTTGCTCGTCACGAGTCATGATGAGAAACATTGCGGGTAGGGAATAAAACAAAAGGCTTGAAACGGTTGTAGAAAACCCGACAAGATTCATAAAAAATATTCCCAGCATTGCAAGTACATACATAAGTGAGAAAATTCGTAGGGGCGAAGTTACTTCGCCCGGAATACTTTTTGTCTTTGAAGATAAAAAGTAAAACACCGCAGGCAGAAGAAATGCAGCAAACATCAGAAGATAGGTTCCAAGACCGAAAAACCCGCTTGTTGCGGCAAAATTAAGCAACTCATTATGTGCCTTATTGTAGACAAACTCCCACTCCGAAAATTTATTGTGTTCCATTGGTCGAGTGAAATTATACGCATAAGCAAATGTCTCAACCCCTGTTCCAAAAAACGGGTTTTGAAGCGCGAGTTCCCACGCTCCTTGCCATACGACTTTGCGAATTTCCGTAGACGGTGTTATGTTGAGCTGGGCATCCGGTTGTTGCACTTTTTGCGGTGTTGTCGATGTAGTGACTTTCGGTTTTTGAGGTGAAAACTGTTGAATTATTCTCCCGCTGTATGGCAATGCAAATAGTACTCCGATTGCCATATAGGTAAACAGTGCAAAGAATTGGATGCGTTTTGGGATAGAAACGGCAAAGTTTTTTTTGAATATAAAAAGCGTCGCAAAAAATAGCGGGACTAATACTATATAAGCTATCATTCCAGATTTTGAGTTAGTCCAAAGAATTTCTATGCTAAATAATGCGAAGAGTATTAAATATATATTCCTTGTAACCTGATCACTTATTTTGTTCGTTATCCTATAACCTATAGCTAACAAATAAAGGTTCACGAAAGCCAAGACCAATAAATACGTCGCAAACCAATTCGGTTGGCCGAGGGTTGAGAACATCCTAGCGGGCGGATAGAACTCTGCGGTCCAACACGAAACACTAAAACTTCCTTGAGCCAGCAAACAGATAAAATCATGTCCAAAATGCGATGGTAAGCCCCAAAGTGCGACTAATACACCGCCAAAAAATATGGTAATCAGCAGTCTTCCAACCTGTTCTTTCGAAAAAAAGAGGTAGATACTTGCAAAAATTATCAGGTATGAAACAAGTGAAAGGATTCCGCCGTTAAAGCGCGAATAGTAGCCAAAGACGGATGTGTGCTGATCAATGGAAAAGTAGGTAGAAAGTAATTGGGAGATAAAAAACAAGCCAATACTTGCAAAAATCAAAACCCGTCTCGCGTCTGAGCGTCTGAGTGTCTGAGTGTCTTGAGGAATTGATGTCTTTGACTCGCGATCCGTGATCCGTGATCCGCGATTAACATTTGAATATACTTTATATATAACAAGCGGTAATAGTAATGCTGCTCCGAAATAGATTACAAGAAGCTTCGGGAATTCAAACAGCTCGCTTGAACGGGTTGAAAAAATAAGTGGTGTTAGAACAAACAGAGCGTTAACAACGACAAAAACAAAAGTATTCATAATATATTATTGCATAAACGGTATTTTAAGTATTGTGCCACCAACTATTTTAACGATAAATACAGAAAAAAGCACTACTAAAACTGAAAGAATAGAGCCATAAATATAACGCTTTCCTTCAGTGAGTGCTGCGGGGTCTCCACGGGCAAGCATTACTTTTACGGCACCATACAGCATCCCCAGAAAACCGAGTCCGGCAATAACGGATGTGGCAAAGTTAATGAAGAAATTAGTAAAACCACCTGACGTTGTTTGGACACAGCCAAAAACGGTAAATGCGTAACCCGGGTCGGGAGTAGCAATAAAGGTATTTGCGGAAAGCGTGGGGTACATGCAGCGCTGACAGGATGGCCAGTTTCCCGGTGTCGGCCCGTTTTGACACCATCCACAAGAGTCACATACGTCGCCACCAAGAATTGGGGTTGCTGTGGGTGGAATAGGAGTGGCTGTTGGCGGTTGAGGAGTTGGTGTGCGTGTCGGAGGTAGGGGAGTGGGAGTTTTTGTGGGTGTAGGCGCTGCGCAACTGATTGTTTTGGGCGAATTATTGAGTAAAGAATCTGACCCGCCACCCGTATTTATTCCATACACATACATTGAATGAGATACTCCATCAAACAAACCGGGAAAAGTGGTGATTGAGAAACCATGGAGAGTTGTTCCATTGCATTCCCCGGAGACATCAGGCCGATTTCCGTTAGCTGTAGCTTGCCCGACCAAAACTCCCGTGCCGGCGGGTCCGTTTTTGTATACTTTTACCGTTAAAGCCGTACCGTAATTGTCCGGATCACAGGTCCAACCCTGTAGAACAGTACAGGTAGCAAGGTCAAAATAACCTTTGGGATTGCTACCGCCGCCACCACCACCACCACCACAATCTGCGCAGTTGTTAGTACAAGAATCTGGAGGGTCATTACCTCCGGGTACACACAATGTTCCTGAACAGTGATATGCACATGGACCGGCAAACACTTTAGGAACATATCCGATTAAGAGGAATAAACAAAAAAAGAGAGCTATAAAAAACCTCACTCGAAACATGTATTTATTGTAACTAATTTACAAATCCCTTGTTCAATTTTGTATATACTAGTTACATGCGCAGACGTATGGTTCCTCAGATGGATTTTTTTAACAACATCCAGAAATGGATCTCGGAATTTGTTAGCAGTCCTCCGTTTTTGGGGATTGATATCGGTAGTGAACAACTGCGGATTTACCTGAAAGAGCGGGGAATTGTGTTAAAAGAGAAAATGTATGAAGTCCAGAACACAAAAACGAAAGACTTTATTGTTTTTGGTGATGAAGCATATGATATGCTCGGCAAGACTCCGCCGAATCTTAAAGTATTTGATCCGATTGAACGGGGACGGGTGAGTGATTTTGACGGGATAGTATATATTTTGCAAAAAGCTATTCATCGGGCACTTGACCCGTATCAGCATACCAGCTTGTTCAGCAGATTTGATGCTTTGTTTGCGGTTCCGCTTGGTTTAACCGAGGTTGAGGAAATGGCGATCGTGGAAGTAGGAAAAAAAGTCGGAGCACGCCACGTTTTTCTTGTCGAGACACCGCTTGCTGCAGGGTTCGGATTGAAAGCACCGGTTCTTGAAAACAGTGGGAGCTTGATGGTTGATATCGGTGGAGGTACTACCGAAGTTTCAGTCGTATCACTCGGCGGGGTGGTTTTGTACAAAGTATTGAAGATCGGTGGCAAAGATTTTAATGACGGGTTAATCAATTATGTGCGTCTTCGGTACGGGGTGCTTATTGGTGAAAAAACAGCCGAACAGATAAAGCTGAGTCTCGGATCTATTCTTCACAGTCAAGATGACGTAGTAGAAATAAGCGGTCGAAGCATCGAAACGGGTATGCCAAAAACTATTTCCACCAAAGTGCATTTACTATTCGAACCTTTGTACCCATTTTTCGGACAGATCATTGAAGCTATCAAGGAAGCGATTGAAGAAACACCGCCGGAGCTTCTGAATGATATTAAAAAGAAGGGAATTATGTTGACCGGTATGTCCGCCAATTTTGTGGACTTTGATACCTATCTGCATAAAGAGCTCGGTATGGACATTGTTGTAGCACAAGAACCTGAATATAGTGTTATCCGAGGACTCGGTTTTCTTATTGAGCATCAGGATATTATGGAAAAAGTCGGGATAAGATTTGGGAAAATATAAGTAACATACTTATAAAAGTAAAAAGTAGAAAGTAGAAGGTATAAAGGAAAGTAATAAGTAGCAAGTAATAAGAAATAAGAAATAAGACTATGAATAATAATGAACTCAAAGAGCTGACGGATAAAATCGAATACTTGTATCTTAAAACGATTGCGCAGGCGATGAAAGACAATGCCGTAACGCTTGCTTTTGCCAAAACAACGGCACAGGAATTTCGTGCGCTTGAGCCATTTGGGTCTGTCACAGATGCTCAACAGAAAATTGCAGCTTATGTAGCAAAATTTCCTCTTTTTGCTACACTGAAAGAGTATCTTGATTCATATCACAACGAGAAAAAATTAAACGTAGTTATCGGCAAGATGCAGCAATATATGAAAGATCACGATATTGATGCTGCGCTAGAAGTTGCTGAAAAGCATAATCAGAAACAAGAATAATGGCAGAAACAAAATCTCCGGCGGGTACAGAACAAATGCGGCAGTCTGGGATGCCAGCGCGGGCAGAAGCGCCGGTTTCTCCTGTGGCTCAAGTGGGAGAAAGAATTGCTACATTGACGGAAAATACGGCAACCGTAGGGCCGGCAATAGATGCATTGGCTAAGCTTCCGGATACCTCCTCATTCACCCTAGAAGGAAAACCGTTAGATGCGAGCGCATCGGTCTCTGGACCTGTGCCATCTGCCGAAATTCCAACGGGCCAAATGACAGCAACGGCACCTGAGGGACCAACAGTAACCGCAGCTGCTCCCAAGACTTCGGAGATGCCAACGTCAACTGCGGCAGTTGACGGGAGACTGTCAGGAGGATCTAAATCAGTAGATACTGAACAGGATAAACAACATGGAACCCCTACGGCTGAAACAAAACCGGCAGCAGCTGGGGAAACTAAGGGTGCTGAAGCTGCAAGTAAAGCAGAAGGTGCCCAACCGGCAGCAGAGGCCCCACTTGACCCGAAAGCACGTCAAGATAAGCTTCTTAAAGATGTTCAGGAAGGAAAAAAGGACTTACATGATGCAATACAGGAATATGCTCAGACAATATCCGAAACATCACGTACCCAACTTCGAGTGGATTTTGCGAGAACGGTTATGGATCAAATGGATAAAATGAATGCTGCAGGACCGGATCAAAAAAGCGCCATATTCCGACTGTTCCTTGAACGGGCAAACGACATACGGGATAAAATAGCGGAGGTAGATGCATTGGAACAGTCCTTAATTGAACTCCCTGATAAGATAGAAAAGCTCAAGGCAGAACGCAAGACACAAATAGATGCTGCGAAAGCGATTAAAGATAAACCGGAACCGACAGACTCTAAGCAACGGGCCGACTGGGTAAAGGCACGGACGAAGGCTGATTTCGATTTGTGGTCGACTAACATTTCGCTCTTAAATTCCTTATATATGATGCATACGGGTACAGCACGTGCGGCTGAACTACATGCTGAGATTGATCGCCGGCAAGGAGTGTCACAGGGATTTGATATTATCAAAGATTGGGCACTTGCCAAATTGCAAACTGAGATAGCAGAGGTGAAATTTGCTGTTGAGGCCGCAGGAAACGGCGCTGTTGCCGCGATGATTCTATAATCCACCAGGAATATAATCCACTTGATTTTTCATCTTATTCACTATAGAATAGACAGTATCCGATTTTTCTTCGTTTGTGGAAGGAAAACAAAGCTCGTTAAAAAGTCAGACAGCAAATTATACCGATCGCATTGCGATCGAGTATAAAGCACGGTCTCGATTTAATCGAGAACCGGCTTTAGATAGTCTCTCAAAGCGCAAGGCGCATTGAGACGGTTCATCTATTCATTTTGTACTTATAATAAAAGCAAATTTCTACTCTAATATAACGATTAGACCTCAAAAATCTATTCACATATTTAAGAGTTTGATCATGGCTCAGGATAAATGCTGGCGGTGTGTCTTAGGTATGCAAGTCGAGCGGGTTTTGTGGACAGCACACAGTGAATAAAATTCAAATGACAAATAACAAATCCACAATTCAAATTCAAAATCTCAATGTTTGAAACTTCAAACATTTGTTATTTGAGTTTGATTTGATTTTTGTGGATTTGAATTTTGAGTTTATTTCCTATGTGCTGTCTATGATTCCAGCGGCGGACGGCTGAGTAACACGTGGGAACCTACCCCGTAGCGGAGGATAGCTCGTCGAAAGACGGGGTAATACTCCATACGTTCGTAAGAAGAAAGGGCGTAACTGCTCACTATGGGAGGGGCCTGCGGCCTATCAGGCAGTTGGTGAGGTAACGGCTTACCAAACCTATGACGGGTAGCTGGTCTTGGAGGACGGACAGCCAGAGGGGGACTGAGATACGGCCCCCACTCCTACGGGAGGCAGCAACCAAGAATATTGCGCAATGGGCGAAAGCCTGACGCAGCGACACCGCGTGCGGGAAGAAGGCCTTAGGGTCGTAAACCGCTGTGGCGAGGGAAGAAGGTCCGCAAGGATTTGACGGTACCTCGCTAGAAAGTGGCTGCAAACTACGTGCCAGAAGCATCGGTCAAACGTAGGCCACAAGCATTATCCGGTTTTATTGGGCGTAAAGGGACGCGTAGGCGGACTGGTAAGTTGTGCTTAAAATCTCCTCGCTCAACGAGGAGTCGGGTGCAATACTACCAGCCTAGAGTTCTTTTCAGGGAAGTAGAACATTCTTTGTAGCGGTAAAATGCGTTGATAAAGAATGGAATACCAATGGCGAAGGCAACTTCCTGGAAATCGACTGACGCTGAGGCTCGAAAGCTAGGGGAGCGAAAGGGATTAGAGACCCCTGTAGTCCTAGCCTTAAACGCATGTCTGCTAGTTCTTCTTTTCCCGATTTATCGGGAAGGGAGGGGCGCAAGCTTACGCATTAAGCAGACCGCCTGGGAAGTACGACCGCAAGGTTAAAACTCAAATGAATAGGCGGGGACCCACACAACGAGTGGAACATGTGGCTCAATTCGACACGAACCGAAGAACCTCACCAGGGTTTGACATTCCAACGTCCTATTTCCCGGAAACGGGAGAAATTCGCAAGAAGGTTGGAACAGCTGGTGCATGGCTGTCGTCAGCTCGTTCCGTGAGGAGTGCCCTTAAGTGGGACAACGAGCGCAACCCTTATCCTGAGTTACAAGTGTCTCAGGAGACTGCCTCGACTATCGTCGAGGAGGAAGGAGAGGCGGACGTCAAGTCATCATGTCGCTTATACCCTGGGCTGCACACATGTTACAATGAGTAGCAACAACGCGCTTAGCGACTTCGTAAGAAGATGCAAATCGCTGAAATCTATTCTCAGTGGGGATTGAGGGCTGAAATTCGCCCTCATGAACGCGGAATTCGTAGTAATCGCGGGTCAGCTACACCGCGGTGAATACGTTCTTGGGTCTTGCACTCACCGCCCGTCAAGCCACCAAAGTTACAGGCACTTAAAAAGCCCCAATAACGGGGAACTAGGGTGAATGTAGCGATGGGGACTAAGTCGTAACAAGGTAGCCGTTCTGGAAGGAGCGGCTGGATCATCTCCTTTCTATTTTTTTATTAAAAGTAGAATATCCTCCGGTTGGAGGAACGTAAATATAAAAGGATGTAACTTATCAATGCACTTTGCGCTTTAAAGATTATCTAAAATTTTCGCTGAAGCAAAAATTTAATTCGAAATTCGAAATTCAAAATTTCTAGTCAATTCTGAATTCCTGATGAATATTTTCCGTGAAGTTTTAGAATTTCAAATTAAGAATTTTGAATTGATTTTAAATTTCAAATTTTGAATTTTAAATTGCTATTATGAACACAACCGCTGCTAACCTTAAAAAAAAGGACTATATCAAATTTCGAGATGATATTTACCAGGTAAGTACTGTTGAGTTTTATCATCCAGGAAAAGGACGTACTGTTGTTCGAACTTTCCTTAAAGGTATCACAAAAGATAAAAGTCTTGCACAGGTCTTTACTTCGAACGATGACGTTGAAGTACTGACAGTTGACGCTGTTCCCGTGCAGTTTTTATTCGGTGACTCTGAAACATTGCATTTTATGCACGACCAGACCTTTGAGGAATACGAAGTATTGCGCGACTTAGTCGGCTCTGCGGCAGATTTCTTGAAAGAGGGTCAGGCAATGTATGTCCTTATGCTTGATGATAAACCAGTTGGTGCCCGGCCTCCGATGAGTGTCACGCTTACGGTGACCGAAGCGGATGCGGCCGATCGAGGTGACACGGCAACAAATGCCAAAAAACAAGTTACACTTGAAACAGGTGTGAAAGTAATGGTTCCGCTTTTTATTAAAAAAGGTGAGAAGATCAAAATAAATCCGGAAGACGGAAGCTATTCGGGAAGAGAAAATTCATAATACTCTGAATCAGTTACTAATTTCTAGTTTATAGTTTCTATTGAAGTACTAGTTTCTAATCAATAGTTTCTAAACGTCGCCAAATAGAAAATAGTACCTAGAAGCTCAATAGAAACTGGTAATTAGCAACTAGAAATTTTATCTATATTATTCTCAGCAGTTTGAAGAATCCCAACCCGATAAAGAAGAACAAAAGTAATGGAAACAGTTCAAGGTATAGACTCATAAATACCGTCAGAAGTACGAATACCATAAAGCTTTCGTTGTGAATAGCCGGCAATAATCCTTTTATCAAAAGAATTAGAACGGTCAAGAGCAGCAATTTCTGTTCATCAAAATAGGGGATATTCCATTGGAAATAAAATGTCGCTCCCAGGAAGGCGATTAATATTACGAGAAATACTTCTTTTGTATCAAAGTAAAATGGTCCGAGTTTCATATATGGTTATTTAAGAAAATTTTCAAGTGCTGTCTGACTTGGAGCGTTAGTTCCATCTACTATTTTCACTGTTACTTTTTTACCGTCTACGGTAGTCTCATACTCTCTCCATACAACTTCCCCCTCACGAAGTTCTATATATGTGGCGTTTCCAGCATCTTTTGCATACACCCCTGTGGTAATCTTCTTTAACTCTGAATTAGCCAATTTTTGGTCTGCGGACGTGGTTGAGGAAGCATTAAACAAACGTGCTAAAGGAATAGTGACGCTGTCTATAAACCCACTTAATACCATAGTTACAGCACTTCCAGCGTCTGGTCGAATCTGTGGACCGTTCCCCAAAAAAACCGACTTACTTAAAAACTGCACAGTAAATAAGGTTGCAACAAGCGCTAGCATTACTTTGACAAATAATTTTTTTTTCATGGACATACTCCGACCATTTCTATAATAACATCTTTATTAGCTGGGTCTGTCAGCGAATAGTCGCGTGAGATTGTTCCTAGTACAAAAAGTTTATCAAGCGCATTGACTGTGTTAACAACCGGCATTACTGTGATTTTATCCGTAAGTTTGGAAGTATCCATTGTGCATTCCACACCATCTGCAGGAAAACTGTAGGGCGGCATGTGAACTGGCCCAACACATGTTTTAGTATCATCATTCTCATTAAGGAGACCTATTTTGTATGTTTTATATGTAGAGCAGTTTGTCAGATTTTCAACAGTAACTTTAAAATGGATAGAGTTAAGTTTTGTCGGGGCAGCGGGCGCGGCAGGAGCGGCACCGGAAAGTGAAATTGTACCCGCGTCTGCAACGGACGTAAGCGAACAACGCATCTTACCGGTGTCTTTAATGTACTGATTATCCGCGTTGATATTTAGCACACAATCAAAGGTCCAATCACTTTGAAAATTGGGTACTATTGTCGCTGCATTGCAGGTAGTCGATAAGGGAATTGTATAAGTATAGGTGAATGAGCCATCACTAGATATGTTGGGGTTAACAGTTGATTTACACCCTAACCTCGTAATATTCTTGTCTGCTTCTTTGATGTCATCAAAGGTACTTAGTAATAAACCAAGATTTTTATGAGTTCCGATATCCGTTAGCTTTCCCTTAATCGTTGTAGTAAAAGGAATGTCGGCGCCTGGTTTACTAGTCGAACAGGTATGTTTTGCATTTAACACCAGTAGGTCTTGTACACTTGTGATGCTTGTTGTATTGGATTCTGCGTAGTACAAATTGCCTGCTGTATCCCAGAATACCACGGATGCAACGACGCTTTTTCCAAGTGCGCTTGCATCCAATGTGTCCAGCTTATATATTGCCGTTCCGCTCGGACCTCTTGCCCCTCGTGGGTATTCCTCATAAAAGTATGCCACATGACTTGTAGCGTCAGATATCTTTATCAGGTTTAAAACTACATCATTACCACATTGCTCGGTACTGTAATTAACTTGGGCGCGAATATTAACCGGGGTGCTGGCGGCGTTACAATCATAAGCAACATTATATGTCCGTGATCCTTTATATGTAGTTTTGTCTATTGCGATTGGAGAATCATCGGGACTATATATTGTTACGGCATCCTGTCCGTTTGAAATATTGCGAATATTCATAAAAGCAGTTGCGGGCACGGAAAAAGATCCGTCGGTTTTAACTGTGTACGAGTAACTACTCACGCTGTTTGTCAGTCCATGATCTGAGAAATTCTCTCCTGCATAATTGGTGTATGTTCCTGTGCGGTTTGAATTTGAAAATTTTCCAGTTCCGACAGAAAATATTTCCTTTCCACTACAATTGGTAGTCGAAGCGTTGATTTTAACGTCGATGGTATAAGTATCCGGGGCTTTTGGACAGCAGAATTTTGTGGAATAACAATTGAATCCCGAATGAGCTGTTGTGCAATTTGTTGTGCAGGCAGCGACGCTTGAGTATTCGAAACAGTTGCCTGCAGGTGTTCCGTTCGGATTTGCAGCTGCTCCGCTTGGGCTTCCAGCCTTTGGTGTCGGTGAAGCGCCACCGCCACCAGTTGGAGGTGCTGAGTTCGTGGGGGTTTGAGGTGGCAAGTCGACAGTTCCAGTACCACAGGATTTTCCTGTTTTGCAATATCCGTTGGTCTGATTGCACTTTTGGCCTGATTGTCCTTCGCCATTACAATCGCTTCCGGTTTCGCAGCACGCCGGGTCACAGGCTCCAGCTTGGTTTAATTTATTTGCCGAACATTGTGGCGCCAGTGTTGGAGCTGCGGCATTGGTACAGCTTCCGTATACCTTGGCTGCCTCTGTTCGCCATTGAGCTGCCGCATTAGCAGCACCCCACGTATCAGTGAAGATCTTGCGTACTGTAGCTGGGGCACATTCCGGTCCGCATGCCCAATTCGGGTCATCGCAGGCAACCTGCGCACGGGTAAGAAAGGCGAATCTGCTTTTGGTACCTTTAGAGGTTAAAAGAACGAGAGTTGTCACGACAAGTGTTCCGAATATTATAACCGGGATTGCAATAAACGCACGACGTTTCGACATTACTAACTAGTATAGTAGCCTGTAAAAAGAAATCAAATGAAAATGTGCTAATATACACGTATGGATGAAGCAAGTATAGGATTGGTGGAGCCACTAGTGAAATCCCCCCCGGCAACTGCCGCAGTTGACGCGGGGCTGCTAGGAACTGCAAAACCAGATGCTACGCCAGTAACTGTTCCTTCCACCGACGGAATGGTTACGGTTCCACAAAAAGTCGATGTTGCGGCTGCAATTGCTGCCGCTCCCCCAGCTCTTAAGTCAGCTCCAGCTCCTGAAGCGCCGTCTCCGGATGTTCAGCAACCAACTCCTGCAACACGTGAAGCTGCTCCAACAGCAGTGCCGGAAGCTAAAAAAGAATTAACTCTCGAAGAACGCCAAAGAGAGCATAGAAGAAGTATGACTGCGGCATTTTTTGTAGGAGATGAACCTGATAGGGTAAAAAATAGAGATATGCTTATTGGCGCGCTTGTCAAGTATGCGCCCGAGTTAGGTATAGATCAAAATGCATTGCAGTCGATTGTTGATCCCCTTAAAAAAGATGGGACCGTCGTGCATGAATACGAACCTCAAGTGCAGGCGGTTGTGGCTAAGCTGCTTGAGTATAATGGTCTGACACTAAAAAGTGCTAAGGCGGCGGAGGTAGTCGCTAAGATGAACGAGGGCGAGAAAAGAATTGCTGTTAGCCAATACGCCGACTTAATCAAACAAGCATATCCTGAACTGACACCAGCTGAGGCGGAAAGAATTGCTGCTAGTGCTCTTGATCAAGGATATGAACCAAATGTCGTTAATACCCTCGTAAAAGGGGGAGCTGTCGTTACTCTCGCTTTTATGCTTCTTGTTGTACTTCCGGGCCTGCAAAGTATGGGTAGTCAATCCTAAATTTTTGCTACTATTATTAATATGATTGACGAATCTGGTGATATCGTTGTGGATGGTAGCACTAATGCTGATTCCAGCCCATCAAAATCCGCAGAAATAAAAGGACACACCGTTCCGTTCTATATTGACGGCAAAACACAAATCTCTTTCAGTCAATTTATTAAAGAAAATCAGGCAGAATATGATTTTACGAACGGACAACTACTTCACATTGCGTCAGCAAATTTTCCTCAAGGAACGGGACAGTCAGATACAGACTACGACCTACAGCTTTTAGGTGAATTGGAGAAGCGTTTCAGATTTGTCGGTGACTATGAGAAGAAAACCGGTACGGACGCCGATCCGCTGTTTGCTGCGTTGAAAGCGGAACCTTCCTTGACTGCGGAAAAATGGCCGATTGTACTTATGGCAATCGAAGTCGCGACCGCACGGAAGAAGGAAAGGTCGGGAAAACAGGTGACTCAAGAGGAGCTGAAAGAAGAAAAAAGAGATCATATCCGAGCAACAGTGTCCAGAAATGGCGGAGTTCGTTTATTGAGTGATCAATTAGAACCGATACATGAAAAAATCCAACCGGCAGATAAAGATAAGCTAGAATTCCACAGAACAGAAAAAGCGAAAAAAGCAATTGAAGCCCTTACTCTTATTGCAGACGATCTTCTTGATGTTGAAGATGGCTCATTTCCCGGTCGGGCGCGTACATATCGCTCTCGCTTAAAAGATATTCAGGGAAAATTAGCCAAGTTACAGGAAGACAAAACTGAGACTGGAAAACTCGAAGTAAAACAATTACAACAACAGATGCGCGACATCCGACGCCGATTTTATACGATGGTGCAAAAAGCGATTGCGTATCTGGACAAACCTTCGGAAATGCCGTCTTCGGCAAACACGCATGATGCAGCAGTGTTTAACGCCATGTGTACGCGTTTACGTGTACTACGGGAACTTGCAAAAGATAAACCCCTCGTGGATTATTTTGTTGGTCAGGGGAGTAGTTTTACAAAACCTGCCTACAAGGGAGTTGGCTACATAGGTGGATCTCATACTAAAGAAGCAAAGCTCCGTTCCCCACATCGTAGAGGTATGCGGGATGACCTGAAGAATCTGAGCTTTGAAGATCTGCTTGACGCGGCACTGCAGGGAGGGGACCTGATGGAACGACGGATATCGGAAGTTACTCGGGCGGAGCATTTTGTTCATACGAAAAAGTTGGTGGGTGATAAGGCGGGGAAGGATACGCTGAAAGACTTAGCTGATCAAAAAGAAAAATCCAACGATGAAGTTGATCAACCTCCCGGAAGTGACCAAGACAATACTCATAATGACGGCGGCGGACCAGAACCAGAACCTGAGCCTAATCCGATACAGGTTCCTGTTCAGGAACTGCGAAAGTCGTTTAACATGGCTCTCGTTTCAGTGCATGATCATCTCGAACAGAATTTGATTGCCTTACGGGACGCAGCTTTTGCCGAAGACAGTAAGCACATTCCTCCACCGAAAACACTTCTGGGAAAATTGATCCAGCCCCTCCGCCATCCGGTTAAATATATTTGGCAGAATTCACTATTCCGCCCGATTTTTGAACAACAAGCCCTACGTTTTAGTGCCGATGTCATGCAAATTATGAAGAATGTGAGTGGTTTGGACCGTTCCATTCCACTGCATGTCAGCCAAGAAGTTATTAAGAAAGCGTTGTCGGAAGGAGCGCTTCTCAGAAAGAAAAAGAGTGCTCTGCAGCGTTTCGGACTCTGGGCGGGGGATAAATTCGCCGGTATAACCGGTATCGGACAAAACTCCAGTCAGCATCTTGCAAAAGAGTGGCTTAAACAGAATGGTGCAGAGTATGTCAAACAGTTTAAGGATAGGGGAATTGCCGAACAGAGTGCAATGGGTCTCGAATATTCAATTGTTGAACAACGTGAAGGGCAATCGTTTGCAGACGCGGTTACGCAGACGAATAAGCATCTTATTTCGGAGTCTCTTGGAGAAACACGGTATGCTTTAGAAGGGTTGTTAGGCAATTCGGAAGATGCAAAAGCGGTTTATAACACTTTTTCCAGAAATGTTCGCCATTACATTGAAGAATACGCAAAAAAAACTATTTCACCGGAACAGCTTATCGCCTCAGTGAATTTAACATTCCGAAAAGACGTATTGCCGTTTATCCCCGAATCTGAACGCAAACTGATTAATACCAGCGAGTTCGGCTCGAATATCCTGCCGATTGCACAATCTATTCAGGATAATTGGACTGCATACAGCGCGGAGGTTAACGGAGTGCGAGAATTTGACGGGCTGAACTTAAATTTTATTGTCGGAAAACGTGAATGGGGTGGTGTACGTGGTAAAAAGGAAGCAGGAACACTGACGCATCTTTTGGCGCAACGAATCGCAGAGAAGCAGATCGGAGTTTCCGATGGCTCAAGACTTGCTGCGGTTGGAATATTCAAATGGATAACAGACGCAGTGAAAGATGTTGCAGTGTACGGAGGAACATACATCGCAGGCGGATTGGCCCTAACTCCGCGTGCCGCATGGGGTTCGTTAAAGACAGGCTTGAATTTGAGCCCGATAGGCGGTGCGATTGCGACTGCCTTGACTGCGGGGTTGAAGGAGGGTGGGTTAGTAGTGTCCCGTGACGGCAAACTTCACGGTATTTCCGGTCGTTACTTGAGCGAATTTCAACAAGTTGCCCGTGAATATGCCGGTGGGCACGATAAAGGGCAACACACACCAATTCGGAACGAAATGATCAAACAAGCGCTCGTAGGAAGCACTGAAGCCTCAAAGCTAACAGACAGTATTGCGGCTCTTGCACATAAAGATACACTCACCGAAGCGGAAACGAAACAACTCGTGGTGCATGTTGCCCATGCGAAAGCCCGTTTACGATTGACCGATGAATCCAGCAAACGCAGCGGAACAAAACTTGCCATAGCACAAAACTTTATCCGCTTTCATGAAGACGTGGAAACACAGGAAATGGCAGCGCTGCGCGGAAGTATCGCAGAAGGTGTGATGAAATTACACCGCAACTCCGAAAACCAATCCGACCTTGATGGTAAACTTTTTGAGGCGCAGGCTGTTTTTGAAGGCAAATTACGAACCGGAAACGAAATAGAAAAAACGGCTCAAGTTGTCAGTCGCTTGACCGGTAAAAGCTTTGCTGAAAGTAAACAGCTTGTCAATTCATATCTCAATGAGGCTACAGCAGCAGGAATTGCGGTGGAAGGCAAATCGTTGAATGAAGCAATGAGCGCGCTGGCAAAGCTTAACGCCCGACGAGGTTGGACAACGGTTGGCAAGGTTGCAGTTATCGCGCCGATTGCCGGTATTGTAGCTAAGCTGGGATATGAAGAGGTTGTGCACGCAACACATAATGTTCAAGCAACCGGCGATGTGCTGGCAGGTTTAGGGCAGTACGCAGAAAGTTGGAAAAAAACTTTGCTTGACGGAGAAATTCCGTTACGCACGGATACTGTTGCTGGAATTTCTCAAGTGGTGACCGATGCGACACCGCTACAACAGGGGATTTTGCAGGCACGGGCTTTTGTAGAGCCCCCGATTGGCGAGTTCTGGCATCGGCAAACAATCGATAATGCAATTATCAACTTCAATGCTGGAGTACGGTATGGAGAATTCAACGGACATCACTATATTTCAGACATGCGCAGCGGAGAGGTGGTTGATCTCGGAAATAATCACTTCGATGTGCAGGGCGGAAAATTAGTGTTAGTTGATCAGGCAAACAATACGATTGATGCTAGCAACTATTTTCAAGGGAAGTTCAATGTAGATAAAGGCCCGCCTCTTCAGGAAATGCACGAAGTTAAAACCCTGGTTACCAAGCCGGGAGAAACCACGACTGTTGATGTGGTGCAACACGGCGGTGGGGAACGTGCTTTTGTAGAGCATGCAACAAAAACAGATCATCGTGAATGGTACTCGTACGACAAGCCGGGTTCACAAGGCAACGAACTCACGGCGTACACGTATAAAAACGGAGATGCAGTGACGGTCGATTACAGCAATATGGGAGAAGCCTGGCAACACGGTCTTAATCCGGAACACATCGACGTGCAGGACATGATGAAAAACCCTCAAAACTATGACGGGCAACTGGGAATGTATGTGACAATTCCCGGTCATCCTGACGAGGGAATGTTTATACCCGACTTTAACCACGACGGCAAAATAATTTTTGACCCGCATGACACGACGCACATGATAACTTTTGACAATGGTCAGAGTATGAGCATGGCTGATGCCGCAAAATTGTTGGTGAACCAGGAGGCTTTACAAAAGCTTAAAGACGGCAATATAGCAACGGAATTGTATGGACATCGGGATGTATGGAATTTCGGAGTCAACGGTGAGGCGGGATATGGAATGGTCGGTCGATTGGTAACTCATGACGGTAAACCGGTGTTTCAGTCATTTGCGACTCTCGGAGGTACCGCATCGGTGCAAGGTGTTGAAATAGCACAAGAACAAATTGTGACACCTCCTGTGACTACAGAAGAAATTTCGTACGAAACAGTTACACATGAAACCTTCAATGTTGTCGGTAAACCCTTTGAATTGAATGTGGACTTCGTGCCAATTCCTCTTTATTGGCGTAAGAATGTTGAGCGGAGCGAAAAAAAGACCGAACTGCCAGAAAACTATACTCCGCTTGAAAGTGTAGAAGCTTATCACTATGCTCCGCAGCCAACTGCGGCAGTTGCCGATGGGGGATCTCCTGCACCTTCCGAAGATGCACATCAGACGCATACCGAGGATGAGGTTAAGGATTTTCAAAAACAACTTCGGGACAAGAGGCTTACAGAGATTTCAACCAGGCTCGGCGAAATAGAATCGAAGCCTGAATTTGCTGCCGAAGAGGCAGAGCTCCGTGAGGAACAGCGCGCTATACAGGAGGGTTTACGAAAACCTGAACCAGATGTGGAGCTTCCCGATGATGAAACGACGCAGTTGCGTGAGAAGTTTGAGGACTATAAAGCGCGGCAATTAACGGTCCTTGATGATTCGAGACAAAAACTGTCAGATAGTGTTTTTACCCAAGTATGGGGTCATCCAAAGTCTGAAACGAATGAGGTTATTTTAAATAGTGAGGCAATCAAAGAGAGATTTGTTGCGGAAGAATTACTTTATCGCATCCAAGATGAAGAAGCCCAGATACTTGAGCAAGGAGAACTGGGGAAAATCGGCGAAAAATTAAATAAACTTAAAGCTTTGCCAGAAGAATTAGTCCAAGAGGTGGTTACCTTACAGCAGACCAAGTCGTCCGCGGAAATCGACAGTGCCGTTGCACAGCTTGCTGAGCGGACATTGGCAGAGCCTGAAATTATAGACAGAATGCAGGCGGAAGGTGTCGTGCTCACGAAAGAAGAATTTACAAAATATCTGCAGCAAATGGCAGCAGTGATTGCAAAAATGCAAAGCCGGACTGCGGCAGTTCCGGAAAGTGAGAAGGCGGCGTTAAAAGCGAGATTAAAATAGTAATGCGGAATAAATAAAATGGACGAAACACAATCATCTTATTCCATCAATCTTAGACAAGCAGTCGCGAAAGTGCAGACTACTGAAACATATTCTTCAAAAGAGAATGGTCTTCCCTTTGAGCCAGTCTTTCATACAGGTGGTAAAGACAAAGGCAAAAGTATCATTTCCCAATGGGAAGAACTTCCCACAGACAATGCCATTATGTTGGCAGTGCGGCGATTTGTGAACAGAGAAGCCTTGTTAGGAAAGCGGTTTATTCGTCCCAGTGTTACTCATGGCCGCTCAATGCTTGACAGTCTTTCACACGGTGCGGTGGTTTGGGGAGATTCTTATGGCAATCTTTTTGGCTCATTTGATGAAAAAGGCTCGATTATGCACGACATTGTGCTTAAAGACGACCCATACAACTTCAACCAGCTTGCCGTAATGGGACTAAAAGATTCTATAACATTGGAGCGTATTCTACGGGCATCCGAACTTATGCGTTCACTCGGATTGCCTACTGAAAGGATTTCACATGTGCGAACGTTACAAGAAGTCTTTACGGTGTTCGGCCAAAAAATGACTATTAAAAAATGGAAGAGGGGAGTTATAAACCATCTTGCGATAGATTTCCGGAAGGAACGGCGTGAGCCGAATTTTATTCAACGTGCCATCGAATATTTTCAACATGCGGATTTTGTATTAATTGAACGAGAAACACAAACTGCAGTGCGAATAAAGGATGTAGTTGAAATGGCTCAGACTCAGGCAAAATTCGAACAGCTAATGTCACCGGTTTTTGCCTGGCTGCGTGCGGTAAAAGCATCCGGAAAGGAAGTCTTAAAGGGGGTGCCGATTCCTGAAAAGCTGGATGTGCATGATTCTGAAAGTATTCAGAAATACTTTACTGAATGGTTGCCTAAAATGATGGGTACATATCTTGCCCGAATGCACAATAATGGACTTTCTCACGGGTTTGCTTCGACACACAACTTTACTGCAGTTGGAAATTTAATAGATACTGATAGTGTAACCGGGAATCCGCTTGGGGATAAACCGATAGGAACGCCGGAAATTCAGCGCGATTTATATACCACGAGAAGCGTTGTTTTATCATTTTTCGGGTTATATCAGAGAGCAAGCAAGACAAAAGACACCAACGGTCCCTACTTCCTGAGTGGTCGTACATACGTTAATAATCTTCTCAAAGGCCAAACAGATACCGCTCTGAGAAATTTTGAGCAGGCATATAACCATGAGATTACCCCGAATAGTATTGCTTTTGACGCGAAACAGTATATCAATTCATGGAAGCAGGGTGCTGAGGCAGTGAGACCTTCATGAGTAAAATTATGTAGTTATGTTATTATAAAACTATGGACGATAAAAACAAATCAACCCTCATGGACGACGTTGCGCTGCTGTCATATATCGATGATATCCTTGCGGAGCGGACAGACCTTAATCTGACTGAAGTGGAAAAGCCGAAAGTGAAAGCCGCACTCCTTAAAGAAGTCAATGAGGCCATCAACACTCATCTGGTAAGTGCTCTTTCCGAAAAGGACCAACAAGAATTAAACGCATTCCTCGATAAAAACCCAACAGACGAAGAATTGACCGCGTTCTTTAAGCAGAGAATTCCGAACCTTTCTTCCGAAATTGCTACGGCACTCTTAAACTTCCGTGCGGCGTATTTATTCGAGGTGAGAAAAGAAAAAGCCTAGGTTATTAGTTTATCAGACTAATTATGACTGACAACGACATGTACAGTAAGTTATTCCAAGATTTTGTAAGTCGGTTGGATGTTTCGGTAGAGAAACGCAAAGAAATGATCGAACAGCTTCCGAAAGAAGTCGTTACGGGTTTTGAGGTAGTGTTACAGGCTGGTGGCGAAGAGCTAAGCGCCCGTTTGAATGGGAAGATGTGGTACAAAGACGTACAAGAAACTGTCGAAACATTATTGCTTTTTTCATTATGGGGTGGTTATTTGCTGCATACTCTTAGTATTGGTATGCTAGCGGAAGACAAAAGTAAGTTGGAGTCATTGGAATCGCAATGGATGGCAGCCTACGAAAAAGACCAATGTGCAACGCTCATTGCAGCAATCAATATTGTTCATGCGGGTTTTCTGGACACGATTAAACAAGGAAGAATGAACCAACTTGTTACTCAACAGCCATTATTACTCAAACAATCGTATGAAGATGTGGCTACAATTGATCTGTTTATGCTTTGGGCTGCGCGTCAAGGATATATCATAAGTACAATGGTGCATACAATATGAATGAGGGAGAACAAGCGCAAACGATTAGTCCAACACTAGAAGTTGACTGGCATAAAAAGGGTGATATTCTGGAGCGAACCGTGGGACGACTGTTTTCAATCCCCGAAAACATTATGTCGGCGACTCCTTTAGCATTTTTAGATGATTCAAAAAGAGAGAATATCGGAGCCCTTGAAGAAAAATATAAAGATATCCCATTCCAAGGGCAGGTAAAAGTGTATCTTAATCACTCTTCTTTTTTTGACCAGATGAAACGACTTTTTTCATCTGAGCGTCGGACAAGCATTCTCTACAGGGGAACACTCGGATTACTAGAGACAGTTGGGCTGACACTATGGGGAAAGCTAGCTAGATTAAATGCTTACAACGCAGCTACCGAATCGGTGCAAATCTACCATCCTGAAAAAGCGATTGCCATTTCAAAAATCGAAAGTGCAAAAATATTTAGCGACACAGAGCATCCAACTCTTTTGGCAATAGCCCAATGGCTCCCTTTTGTTAATACAGTCATTGCTTGGAAGTCAAGAAAGGAAGCTTTGAAAAGGTTAGGAAACGACAGTATAGAAGAACAGAATAAGGCAAATAAAATTCTTTCCAGTAGAGTGGGATCTGATATAGGTAGGGATATAGCTGCTTATATTGGCGGTGTTGGCCTTGGACAAATTATTCTCTCTGCAGCGAGTTTGCCTTGGTTGGGAGCGCTCGCGGGTTATATTTCAGCACGCAACAGAAATCCGGAATTAAACAAAATAACCACCAGCAAGGCTTCCGCGGAGCAGACTTAAAAAACGATTTTTATTTCTGAAGTGCAGCAACTAGTTGCGTTGCTTGCGTCGGGTCGAGGTGAGGAATCATTGCATCTAACAATTGCTTGAACGCAGTCTCAGCGCGCTTAGCCAATTTTTCCTTAAACGCATTTTGGTCGACAACTTGCAGCAGTTTGTCTAAATATTCATCAGGTGACGCAGTTTCCTTAAGCAATGTTTCTATCTGTTGCGTTTGTTCTTCGTTTAAAGTCTCGGTTACATCTAAAACCGCCTCTTTGACAGTCATCTCAATAAAATCCGCAATAAACTTCTCTTGATCAGGATACTGGGCAACACCCAACAAGCTTCGTAATTTATCCTTAAGTATGTCTATTTCACTCATGGAAGTGTTGTAAACGTAGTTTTAACCTGACCAATAGGTCCTAAACTTCCTAACGCTTTCAAAGGTGCTGCAATGGGGTTAAGTAGTCCCTCAACATTCAGGTCTCCACTCATCGTGGACATGGGAACTGCACCTGAACCTGCTGCAGCTCGATTTATACCAAGCGTGGCAAGTAGAGATGAACCTGCCGCAAGGACGCCGCGAGCGATTTCTGCTCCAATGCCTGCATACATGGGGTTAGCAACTAATGTACCAATCCCGCCAGTAAGAATACCGAGGAGTATCATTGGGATTGCCTTTTTACTTAAAAGTGCTCGTTTCATGTCGCCAAAAAAGTCTTTTTTACGTTTTCCTTCTGCTTCTCGAATGGCTTGTCGCAGACTATTTCTTTGAGCCTCAGACTCGCGCAAACTTGCTCGTAAAGCGTCGAGCGAGGGAGGGGTATTTAATTCTGCTTGTTCTTCCATTTAACCATTATGAAAGATTTGTGAAATTTGTCAAGAGTGGATAGCAATAATTGACTCATAGTATTGACTATGGTATAATCAAGTTCATGAATTCAATCGAACGTTTCGTGCGTCGTGTTACCCCACAGATAGGAATGGGTGTTGCTGCGGAATCGGCGCATAATTTCGGACTTTTAAGCGGAGTATTTACCGGCATGACAGGATATGGTGTTCTGAATGCTTTACGCAGTGGCGCGACAGTCGCGTCGCTCAGTGCGAAGTCGTTATCCTACCTTATTCCACCTGGTGTTGTTGAGGCACTTCCGCAAGGACTTTCTATGGATATATTTGGCTTTTTGGGTATTGCAGCTGCGGCTACCGCTACCTTGCTCGCGGGTGGGTATCAGATAGGGAAGTTTGGTTTTGAAAAAGCATCCCCCAATGAAAAAGAACTCTATAAATTATCACGTTTGCTTGTTCCCATAGCATACGGTATGGTTTTCCTTGCCGGCGTATCACCACTTGTCGGGCTTGCTGCTTCAGCGGCCTCGTTAGGAATGCAGATTGCAATTTTAAGAAAGAGAAAATAATTTATCAAGTTATCAACAAACTATGAGTTTTAAAGAATCATTCAAAGCAATCAGCAGATCTCTCGTACCGACCGCGATTTCGGAAGTTCTCAGCACAAACGGGGCATTGTTGGGAACGCTGGCACTAACCGGAACGGCTCGTACCATTGAAGCAGTCTCGGGTACACTCCCTCTTTTTGCATCTATTTCACCTGCAATACTGGGACTAAGCTTGTTAGGTAGTGGTATAACCAGCTGGATTCTGGGTACAACTGTTGCCGGAAGCCAGGGGATTTTGGAAACACCGGAAAAAAGTAAAGAGCGTACTTTATGGGGATTTGTCCATTTACTCGCACCGATTGCGATAGCTCTGGCAACCATCGGTACGCTTCCGGCGGCTGTTTTGCCCGCTGCTATCGGAGCAAGCGCTTTGACAACACTTTTCAGCACGCGGCATTCAATTATTAGAAGTAGAAACAAGTAATCATGGCGACAGAAACACTACTCGGAAAAGCGTTTAAAGGTATTTTTTCTCGAGGCTTAGAAATTGCAATGCATGGTGAAGATCCGGCAACCGGAGATCCGCTTGCGGGGAAAAGCAGGCTTGAGAAATGGTGGGACCTCAGAAAAGATGGAGTAAAAAACACTGCTCAAGCAGCATTTGTTGATGCGATGGGTGAGCCGGAAGTTAAGCAAGAAGGAGCGCGTTTTGTAAGTGACACCATGCTCGGACTTGTTGAAGGTTTGAAAGCGAACTTTAGCAATACTGTCTCTACATTACATGATAAATTGAAGAAAGCATCTACCGATACTCGTACCAACTACGATATCCTCCACGCATATCTCAAGAACGATACTGACGTGTGGTATAACAAACTGTTTAAGAATATTGCGGCCAGGGTAATTTCCTGGGGTATTCCTGTTGTAAGCCATGTCGGTGCCGCTGCTGCGGTCCATGCTTTGGATCAGGACGCAACCACAATACCGGACGTGAAAGTCAGTTTTAGAGGTATTGTCGAAGGGTTACTTGCGCGTATGTCACCGACAGCTCCTCCGACAACAACTCCCTAAGACATGGTGATCGATAAGAGTAACGAGTTTAAAACGCTTCTGGTTGCGGTCGATGCACTATTGAAGCACGATGTTTTCGTGAAAGCTTCTCCTCAAGAACTTACCGGTATTTTTATCGATGGTTTATATGAAACCTATCGGCTCGCACTCGATGTGAGTATCTCGGTAGACAAGCTGCAAGAGTTCCAGAGAAACACACAGGGAAAGGGAAATGTATTGGATTATGCTGAATTTATTATCCGTACTTTGCACAATGAGAACTCGTACTCAATACTAAATTACTATACGGCACAATTTATTCTGACAACACTTAAAATCGTCCGGGAGGAAAAATTACCTGAAATAGAAAAGTTGCTCGCACACTTGACACAGTTGAAAAACTATAGTATCGTGACTCAATGAGCGAAAATCTTCACTTTGTGGAAAGAGGAAGGAGAACGACCGAGAAGTCTCAGGGTTTTCTTAAACACAGGGCACTTGATCTTGCCAATCTCCTGGAGAATTTTCAGATATCCGTTGCCGGAGGGGTGTCGTCACTTCTCGGTTCAGTAGGATCAGCGATGGTTGTCGGTAATGAAGTTTTGCGAGCTGCACCGACCTCTGATGTCATGAAATTTCTCGGTATGGGAACCATTGGTGAAGCACTGACTAAACTCGGTATTAATATTGCACAACTAACTCCACCGCTCGCTATAGCCTCGGGTATTCTTACTCTTTCGGGTGCGGCAGTTGGGTGGCAAGGAGCAAAACAGGGTAGCGCGTTTGAACGGATGACGTATATTGGCACCAAAGCTCTTGAAACCGTTGCATGGGTAGCGGCTCCGCTTCTGGGTCTTCCCATTACAGTTCCTCTTGTTGCTTCCGGACTCGGTCTGCTTCACAACATCTGGTCTAATCGTCATACTCCTGGCGTAATCTCCAGAACACTCTCATGAACAACACAACCATAACGTTTCACGATTTTATGTTGCAGCTGCTGTCGATCGTTGATTACCAGGACAACAAAGATACGTTTATCGGCGAATTTGTCGAACTTATCTACAAGCAAGCGCTGGTTGATTTGCTGGGCAGCTTGACGGCAAACGAACAGGAAACGGTGCGGAAGCTTGTCAATGAACAAAAAGAATTGGACAAAGCTGTTACCGCACTCCTTGCAGGTGAATGGGCACAGAAATACACGCTTGCGCTTGCTTTGGCATCAAAAAAAATGCTTGAAGACTATGTAATTGAGATAAACGACACGCTTACGGATTCACAAAAAGAAATGATAGAACTCCTATTTCAAACGGGTAGAGAATACCTGGTTATGCAGTAGCTGCGGGTGCGAATTTCACCACATATTCCGAAAGTTTTTTTCCTTGTTCCGGCGAAAGTGTCGGAAGTACCGTGGTGATAAACTCGGTCAGTGATTTGTTACAAGAGGCGGCAAGTGCTTTCATATAGTCATCGCCTGTATAAAACTCCGCAAGTGCCGCTCGAGTATCTTCGACGGATTGACTACCGGCAAGTTTTTGTTGTATAGCTTCTATCTGCTCATCTGTCAATTTATCAATCATATCCGCCATCGCTTCTTGTGCACACAAATTCATAAAGTCGGCGGCGAAAGCCTCCCGGTTCTCTCCGTACCCGATAATTTCGAGTATCTGGAGAAGTATTTGTTTGGCGTCCGGTGTTTCGTTCATGTTATAAGCCTGGTATTAACTTTTTAACTGCGGTAGCATTACTCATTAATTGATCAATCGCGGGGGCAGCGTTGTTAAGTGTAGGTTGCAAGACATTCTGAGCTACCAATTCAACTGCTTGTCCAGCTCCAGCAGGCAGTGGAACAATATCGGCAATAACATTTGCACCTGCGAGTGTATTAATTGTATTTACAGCGGCGCTTGTTCCTCCGATAGCTTTATCAGCAACTGCATTCATTGCGCCGACTGCTTTTTCGCCGGGGCTCCCGTGTAGAAGGCGTGAAATGCTGGCGCCAATTCCGGCTAACGTTGCGCCAAATTGTCTACCAATTTCGAGTAACACTTGTCCGACCGGAGCTAAGCCGGGAACAAAGGCGGTTGCTGCGAGCCCACCACCAATAAGCCCAAGAACGGTCATAAAGGCTGCCGTTTTGGGTCTGTCATGCATGGTTGCATAAATTCCATGTAGCAAGCCTTTTTTTTTGTCAAAAATATACTTTTTAGACCGCTCTGTAACCTCTTTTTCAGCAGTTACTCTTTGCCGTTCTGCAAGTTCTGTCGCAAGCTTATCTGCATCACTGACAACGTCCGGATTTGGAGGTAGTTCACTCATATGTATCCATCATATGTGCAATAAATATTTTTGTCAAGCGTTCGTGGGGAACGGGTATCTTTTAAGGAATGCTTGGAGGGCTCGGGGGAAATAAAGATCGGCATTCAGTTTTAGTCGTCCTTCATTGGCTCCTTTTTGGACAAGTTCAATAGCTTGTTGGGCTTCGACGACGGGCATGGTTAATGCTGTTTCTCCGCTGAGTGGTGCATAACGGGCAATAGTTATAAGGAGATCGGCCAGGGGCCGGACCGAGGCACTGACTGCTTGTTGATATTTGTCTCTACGAATAAATTGGTTGGTGTCGGTCGCAATACTCATCATATTCAACGCAATACGGCTAACTTCCTGATTAATTCGATATGCATGCTCAGGGGTAAGTGGGGGAGTTGCTTGCTCGCTGTAGTACAATCCTTCCCGCATGGCGTTTACAACTTGTTGTGCTGCCCGCAAATCCTGTTGTGCATCATATCTGCCTGCAGTGTCGCGTGGTACCGGTATACCACGTAATTCGTTCTCAATGAGAAAAGGGCAGGGGTATGCTTGTTGAAGATCTGCGGTCGTGAGCGCGACGGTTTTTTGGTCGCTTACTTCTTCGATAGTAGCAGGTTGAAAATTTGGTATTAGTCTGCGAATTATCACTGTGTATCCTCGTGCTGTGTCTTGAGGGGCTATGTCGTGTGCAATTCTATCGATAAAAGCGCGCATGTCCGCAGGCAAGCTGTTAAAAAGTAGCTGTTTCTCAGCAGCATCTTTCAACCCCACAGGCCCGTTATGTGCTACTTCCGTCAGTACTTGTTGAGGGATATCACGAATTTTTCCTGCCTCGGCTCGTAGCATAGCAAATGCTTCGCGCAAGTGTGTTACGGCTTCATCTGCGCTGCTTCGCATTTGCTCAATCACCTCGCCGGGGGGTCTGGATATCTCTGCGCGTAGGTCAGCAAAGGCCTCATGTGCGGTTCCCATAGCGTTATCTCGAGCCCTTCCGACAGCTTGTCCAGCTCTTGAGCGACGAGTGGAATCAACAAAACTTGCTGCATCGTGTCGTGCTTGAGAAAGCCAAGCCCGTGCTCTTGTCGTTTTTTTTGGTGGTTCGTAATTGTCATTTTCACTATCCATGTCTTTAATATACTGCACTTTTTATATCTTGACAACCTATTGTATTTTGATTACAGTTATATACATGGTGGCGAATGTATTTGGTGAAGAAGATAGAAAAAAATTGTACGATCAGCTGGTTGAAATTATGATTAAAGCGATGGAAAGCGGAGAAATGTCCCCAGATGACGCGCGACCATCTGCGACCTTTATCTTGGATAAACTGGAAGGTGTACAAACACAAGAAGCGTTGGAAATTTTTTTGCAGGAACTTGTTGCCAAATGGCCGGGTTATGCTCCGGTTCTTACCTTTCAACAAGGTATTGAAAAACAGCAGGAAGCACAGGCAGAAATAGACAACATAAAAAGTAAATTACAATCCTTAGCAGTTACGAAATAAAAAAAGACATGGGACAAGTAGGAGCATTGGAAGCAGCAGGAGTTGATATAGAGCAACGTCAAGACACGCCCGTTGCGTTTGCTGGTTCACGGGCAGCTGAGGCAGCAATGCAAGCGGCTGGCAGAGTTGATGCCTTTCGCGCCGCCCACCCTAAAGATTCGAAAGCCGTGCTTGCGGCTCTTAAAAAGGGTGATATTACAGTCGGAACAGCAGCAACGCAACACGCAGAATACCGTCACCCTTCAGAGACAAAAGATACGAATCCAAGCAGAACTGATGAACTGATTGTTAAAATGATGGGCGACCCAGCGCTAGTTGCCTTAAATCCGGCTTCTGGTAGGGCAGAATGGCAAGGGGCACCTCCTGTTCCTCCAACAGCAGAATACCGTCGTTTTGAGAAAGCAAAGCGCGAACTTACAGCTATGGCTGATGTCACATTCGTCGGAGATGTATTTGCTTATCAACAAGAATCAGGGAAAACAGTTCCAGATATTTTTGCCGAATGGGGTGTTGAATTAAACGGACAGCCCGCCGATGCGGTATTTGATGCAATAAGAGAAAGAGCTGTTGATGTATTTGATAGCAATAGAAGTATGTTGTATCAAGTTTATCCTGAACTAAATGATCCGAGTATCTCGGATAGCGATCGTCGTACGTTTATTCAATCCGCACTCGTGAAGAACCCACTTATGAATAAGCAGATGAAAGCTACAATGGACAAGATTGATGCTGATGCCGCTGCTGCAAATGCTGCACCCGCTGCTGATAAACCTGCGAAACGGGCCGACATGGAAAAAAATATGAAAATAGCTATTGGTAAGTCCATGGCGGAAGTTGTTGAACAGCAGATTGATGCAGCGACCAAAGTTGCAGCTGAGCTTTCAGTTGAAGATGCGAAAGAAAACAATGCTAACGCGATCCGCGATATACGATTAGAAATGAATACTCGATGGATCGACAGAACTTCTGGGAAGAAAAAATTTCACCCTCAAAATGTTGCTGATGATGTCCATTTCGTGATAAATGAAGCAAAAGTATCGAGTAAGGAAGACGCACTCAAGATGCTTATGATGCGCGATCTGGCTGGACCTGGAAAAGTTTTTGATGCAGGGCGTTGGGACCCGCCCCTTAATCCACCTCCCGATCATTTGAAACCCTATGACCTTATGGATCAGAGGGTGCGTGATATTGTTAATGATCTATATAAAAAAGAGGGTCCAAAGTATAATAAGAAGCTTATGGATTGTATGTTCGAAACTCAACGACATGAGCACGCAAGAGTATATAGTCTAAAAATTGGTGAAAAAGAGATCTGGAGCAAAAAACATGGTGTTACGGCACTTGATAATGAGGACTGGCGATCATTCCAAGAAAATTTCATGGGCGATTTGGATAGTGCGCTCGATGGGATAGGCAAGAGCGACGCGAATCTGAAGAGATTGTACGACAAGATTAAACAAAATAACTCACCAGGATCAAAGAGTATGCTTAAATGGTTGTTGTTTGCAGCTCTTGTTGCCGGAGGCGCGGCAACGCTTGGCGTTGCTCCCGCATTAGGGCTCGGAGCAATTGCTGCGGTACCAGCTGGCCTTGGTGCGGTTGCTGGAGGAGCGAGAGGTATGGTGAATAATACAGAATTGAGTCAGACACCGGCTTAATACTAGTTAAAACAGAAACATGGCAGAAAACCAAACACAAGAAGCAAAAGATTTAATCGCTCAGTGGCTGACCCTTATCATGTATTTTTCCTTTGATGCCAAAAACGAACAAATGCTTAATAGTCTTCAGGCGTTTGTTAAAGAATTTCATTCCGGTCTGACAGAAGAACAGAAAAAACAATATCTTACGTCGCTCGGCGAGTTGTTTAAGTTGAAAAATGTGCAGATATTTTCCGATTCAACAGACCCCCTGACAACTGCCCAACTGGAGGAGGCCTTGCCGGACTTGTTGGACTTAGTTGCGCCGAAAGAATGATGGACTCAACAGACCTGTCTGATACCGACTTACAGAATGTAAAGAGTTTTGTAAGTTTCTCCCTTTTTCTCCAACTGGTCGCGTTGATGGGTAGTTGCGCGTATGAGTTTAAAAAGACCGAGCAAATTCAAAAACTCCGTGATTTCGTAACTTCGTTTACCGAAAGCTTAACGGATTCGGAAAGAGAAGAGTACAAGAAACGGGTTGATGCGTTCCTGAAAGAAAAAGGAGCTGAGTTGGTTGAGGCTTTGGGAAAAGAATTTAATCCAGCGGAGCTTGAAGAATTATTAACAAAAATTATTGAAGATCAATCCGCATAAAGATATGGATAGTATAAGTACTTCTGCAGAGCAACCGAAAGAACTTCCATTCCGTGAAACTATTGATACGACAAACCCATTGAATCGTACCGTTATCTCCTTGTTGCACATTACTCCCGAAGAACAATTAAACCCGGATGTTGCTGTCGGTAGAAAGAAAATGGCTCGGGCACTTGCTCAGTTCTTCCGTGTCAGTGCGCCGGAACTGATTTCCGGCACGGGCGGTATGGAAAACAGAGACACGTTGGCAAAAGGTGGTTTGGAGCTCGGGGCTTTTGCCGGTTTGGCTCTTGGAGCCGGTCCGGCAGCTGCATTGGTACTTCCGGTTGGTTACATCATGTTGCGAGGAATCTCGCTAGCTGCAGATAGCCCGAGAGTAGGTGGAAGGATTAGGAGTTTCCTTGAACGATTTTTTATTCCCAAACGGAAACAGCTGGAGGAAGTGCGTTCAAAAGAGCGGGAGATAGTTTCCATGCAAAATCTGTTGCGCGAAGATATTCTACGCTTGCAAAAAATGAAAGATGCAACGCGGGCAAAGGGCGAAGCCTTACAAACTGCGGTAATAGATGTGGACGTGAAACAAGCACACGCGCGTCTTGTTCAAATTGACAAGTTTCTTAATTCCAACCGCCAGCAACTGACCGTGCTCGAAACTACGCAGAACGATGTAGATACGAAACTACAAGCCGCCCGCAAGGCACTCCAACTATCCGAACAACTCTTGAAGGCTGCACAAGACGCAAAAGATAAGAATAAAGACGCAGCTCAAGATACCAAGTTGACTGTTGATTTGTCTCAGGCACAAATTACTTTTGACAGCAGTAGTAGCAGCGTGAGAGCTTATTCCGCGGATAGTGCCAGAACTCAGGAACTCAGGCAAGCTCTGCTTAATCGGAATAGCGGATTGGAAGAAGAAAGCGCACGGATTAAGGTCGATTTGCAATTACTGTATGCCCAAAAAGAATGGTATCAGAAGCCACTAGAGGAACGTGAAACGCTCATCGAGGCAGAACGACGGAGTATTGAGAAGGCGATGTCTTCCAATAAAAGAGAGCTTGAAGCAGCCGAGCAAAAGTTAACCCGTATACAGGCTGAGTTGGATAATCAAAAATCCTTATTGAGTCCACTTGACGCGAAACTTGACCAGGCTGTACGTAATGCCGAAAAACTGGAACTGGAACATCTTGCTTTAAGAGATCAACAAGATGCTGCTGTTGCTGATCTTAATAGCGCAAAAGGACGGCTTAGGGATAAGAAAAAGGAAATACCTAAATTGCCCACACCAGTCGACCCGACGGCTCTTGCAAATCTTGAAGCTCAGCGAGATGAGTTACAGGCAGAAGTGAAAAGATTAGAGAGTATTGCCAATCCGATAATTATGCAGACAGGGACCGCTTTAAAAACATTTGAGCGAGCACGCGATGAATCAAGTGCGCTCAAAACGCAGAAAGATACTCTTGGGCTGGATATTGGTAAATTGCAAAAGGAGGTTGAAAAACTGGAACAGACTACTATTCCGGATCTTCAGGCAGCAGCAGCAACAGAAACGATAGACCCAACCCGAACGGCAAGCGTTGTTCGCCAACAATGCGAAATTGCTGCGATTAAAAGACTTATTAAACCGTTACCCACGACTGCATGACGGACGCGGACGCGATACAACAAACCAAAGTCTTGCTCGGATATGAGCTTTTTCTGCACACCGTGACACTTATGACTCACTTTGCTTTTGAAAAAAATAAACCCGAGGTTATTGATGCAATTAAGGCATTGGTGCTTGCTTTTCAGAAATCGCTTACTGAAGAAGAGAAGACGGATTACCAGGAACGTTTAGATAATTTGCTAAAGGAAAAAGGGGATGCGCTGGTGGCAAAGTTAGGTGAAAATTTAACCCCGGAAGAAATAAAGGACTTGTTACCAAAGTTTATTGATCAAGACAACCCATAATGTCCGAAACCCAACCAACGCCGCGGTCATTTGCAGCGCAACAATATGAAAAGGATGTAATTCTCCGGGCAAACCCGTTTGTATTAACTGTTGCCAAAATTTTTGGTCTTAATGTCGCTGACGAAATGCAGCAAGCGCAACAATTAACAGATGGCAAACAGGATAGTGAGGATAATGAAAAGGGTCATCGGAAGGTATTTGTTTCAGCTCTTGCCAAAAGTCTCGAATTGTGGACGCCAAATATTTTCCACGCTCCCTATGGACATTTGGAAGCAAGCAATTGGTGGAAGTCTGCTGTGGAAGTGGCGCTCCCGGTAGCAGCTCTTGCCGGAGGAGTACCGTTACTTCCGGGATATTTGGTCAGCCGTGCACTGGTGCTTGCCGTCAGAAATACCAAGCTTGGAGAAAGCGTGCGGAATGCAATAGACCTACACAATCCACTAAGAAAGCGAACTGATAAGGAAAAAGCACTCACCGTTTTGGAAAAAACCGCACAAAACGATCTGAAAACTCTGCAATATGAGCTTATTGCAAAACAGGCGGCAGTAAGGAAAATAAAACTTCAGCAGCAAATACCTCACAATAATTTCGATCCCCAAAAAGGTGTTCTGGCTCAAGACCTGAAACAAGCTCAGGGGGAACTGGACGCGTTAAAAACCCAATTAGGTGACAAAAAAGTAGCACATGAGATTGCAAAACTGAATACTCGAGATGAATTAAAGGCACAACGGAGCAATGCAAATTCGGCAAAAAAAGAAGAACTAAAAAGGCGGCTGCTGCAAAGAATAGGTGTTACGGCCGTAGATGCGAAAACTGGTTAACGAGTCTTGAATAAATCTTTTGTCGGAAAAGCAATTACCTCATCCAGCGTCTTCTTTCCTGTCAGCACCATTATCAATCTGTCTACTCCCATTGCACACCCGCTGCATTCGGGCATCCCTTTTCTCAGCGCTTCGATAAAGCCGGTATCTGCAGGGTAGGGAGTCTTGTTCTGAACTGTGCGCTCCTGTTGTTCTGCATCAAAGTTATCCTGCTGCTTCTTCCAGTCGGCCAGCTCTGTCCAGCCGTTAATCAGCTCGATTCCATTAATATACAATTCAAATCGCTCGGCAACCACATCTCGCATCTCGCATCTCGTATCTCGGATCGAGTGTTTATCTGTGCGTTTGTTTCGTGATTCGTGATTCGTGATCCGTGATTTTGCTAGAGGCGATTGCCAGGTTGGGAAGTCTATTACGAACGTTGGCTTACCGCGTGTGCCAAGATTCGGCTCGATATATTGAACGTAGAGACGATCAAATTCAACACTATTGTTAAATTGTTCTAATGCTATATTGCTATTGTCAGCAATTTGGCCGTTTAGCAATTTAACAATTTCGTCCTTTGGCACAAACCGTTCGAACGCTTCCTGCATGGTGATATATTCCCAGGGTGACGATAGGCTTGCAGGGTTTAACCCTGTAAGGGTTAAACCCTCAAGGACAGATCGCACCATCTCTTCGATTTCAGCCATAAGAGATCGATAGGAAGCCCCGATTTTGTACCATTCCAATATTGTGAACTCATGGTTATGCATCGGTCCGAATGGCTCACCATTTCGGAACGCTTTCCCCAGATAGAACACATTTCCGGATCCGGCAACAAGCAAACGTTTGAGGTATGCTTCGGGGGAGGCGGTTAAATAAGCCTTATAGTTATCAGTTGATAGTTGATGGTTAATGGTGGGACCTTTAATACTGGTCTCAAATACTTCCAGATAGCTTTCGGGAATAAGGCTTGGGACCAATACAGGAACATCTGCTTCAAGATACCCGCGCTGGAACAAAAAACTCCGGAGCGACTGTGTAATTTGTTGGCGGTGAAGAAGCTTAAATTTAATGTCGCTCATACTTTGTTTCTAATTGCTAGTTTTTAGTTTCTATTGAAATGCTAGTTTCTAATTACTATTTTTCAAAAGCATGATGCACAAAAACTGCCAATTATAAACTCAATAGAAACTGGAAATCGTAAACTGAAAACTCATCCTATTATATCACCAGTTTTTCCCGTTCCACAGTTTCCTTTTCAATATGTATGAAGCCGGAGGCCATAAGCAGTTTAAAAACGATTGGGGTCGGGATGTAAAGAAACAGCTCGAAAAGGTACAGAATAGGCTGGAGTAACAGGACCACTATTAAACTGATAACGACGGGAAACAACCATGAAAACAAACCGAGCTTTTCCAATGTTTCATTAATTACGAGGGGTAAAAGACTATCAACGAGCGGGCTGACATCAATATCACCTTCTTGGGAAATAGCAATTAACTTGCTGTCAATGGCGCTTCCCGGTATGCCATAGAAATCTTTTTTTCCTGAGTCAGTTATGGTGTTGACAACCTGATCAACCGCGAGGCGTGTTAGTATTTCAGTTGTAACAAGACTGCCAAACTGGGGAATCTGCGCAAGTTGTGTACGAATTTGAGTCGTCAGCTGCTTATTAATGATGGTTACTGCCGGACGGGTAATGGGCCTGATCATTTCCGGGCCAAAAAGTTCATTAGTCTTAATTTTCTGGGTTACCTGAAAATAGCTCATCAAGGCAAAAAGCACAATCAAAAAAGTAAATCCCCGCTTCATAACGGGGATAAAAATCTGCTGGGCCGAAAATTTGAGAAACAAATTTGCCCGTTTTTGTACTGCATAGTAGCTGTACAGTAGAAATAAAAAATACAATACGCTGTTAAAAAAGATTAGAGCGACCGGCCAATTTCCTATAAAGTTGGCGACACTAAACGACAGAGTAGCTGCCCACAAAGCGATAAGCAGGTGTTGTATCTGGCTGAACTCTAGTAGGAAGATAATGAGAAGCAGGAAGTACCAGAGAATAAGCGACGACGCAAGAAACACAATATCAAGCGTATGTTGTTCCCGAAGAAATCCAAAGAAATCAAGATTCGATAGTGAAAAACCAAGAGCAATACTGGTTGCAATCAGGGCTCCAACAAGCGCCCATTGCTTTGGCTTCATAGTAATGGCTTACCGGAACTGCGCATTTTCGAAACTACGAGTATCCCGACTGCAAATACCACGAGAACTCCGATGAGCAGAAAAAAAGGAAGAAGATTATTGAACGAAGCAGATGCTGTGGCTCCGGTTGCTTGTGGAACAGTCGTCGGTTCGAAATTACTATTAGTCTGTTGTAATTTGTCGGTCGTTATATGCGGTGTTTGAATACTGCTGTTTGATTTTGTATCTGCTTCTGCCTGAACTTTTGCGAGAACAGCGATTTGTGGTTGTGGGAGTGCGTAGGTGACCGGACGGTAATAATTTACATTCTCTGCCGCTGCGTATGTTTTGTTTGTTGTAATGAATTGGTCTGGTGTTTGTCTGTTTACAACAGCCTCCGTACTTGAATCGCGGACTTCAATGGTGTATCCGAAAGGGGGGAGGTTCTTTGTTGGAAAACTGACAAATCCATTTGCATCCGAGCGTCCTGTTGCATAAACAACGCTCCCGAACGCAATAATGTTCACTTTTGCATTCGGCATGATTTTGTAGTTTTGTGAATATGCAAAGCCGGTCATAGTGGAAGGAATTGGTTTGAGAAGCAGCGGCTTTGATGTGCGAGTTTCCGTTTGTGCATACACAATTCCGACCAAACGGTTAAGCATCGAAGAAAAGGAAGCCGGCAACGGTGCTCGGGCAATCAACGGAACCTTTTCTTCAGTAATAGATATGTCCGAAGGATTCGCCGGGACTTGTGCAGCGGCAATTTCCATCGTAAAGTTGCCCTGAATTCCTGCTGTTGTTTGGGCAAGAACACTCCCGTTTATAGCAGCTTTCACAATTCCCTTAGGATGCGAAACCGTGCCTTGAATAATCTGGTTTCCATTTGGTGCAAGTGAAATGAGTGAGGACAAAACTACTGGCTCAGACCCGGGGTAATTCGGGTCAGTCGGATTCATAACCATATATCGAAATTGAGTTATCCCTGCAGTCTCAATTATTTCTTCATTTGGATCATTATAAAGTTTTGTGCTGTCAGCATATTCATGGGTGGGATCAAGTCGTTCAAGTTGCGCGCGTACATTTTGTAACGTCACGGGTTCGATCGGGAATGAAAATCCCTCTTTAACAGTATTGAGTACGTATGTTCCCGGATCAACTGCAAAGGTGAAGCTCCCGTTTGCTCCTGTTGTTTGCGGGTTCACGAAAAAAGGATTTCTCGGGACTTGAGTCAGTGTTTTCTGGCTGTTACTTCCGAGAGTGTGCAGTGTTACGGTTGTCCCTAAAACCGGTTCCAACGTTTTTGCGTCGATGACCTTACCTGCCGGGTCCCACCAGATGCTGACGCAGTTAGTGGTTGTGTTCGGAATTGTTCCTGTCGGGGCGAACGTTCCGAGCTTCAGTGCCGTGCCGACTGCATTGGTTTGATCTTGTGCGCTTGAATCGTCGAGAATTTGTACGCCGTAAAAAAATTGCGTATCTCCCTGATCAGTCCCATTGCTCCAAAGAGGCGTGTAGCTGCGTACGTGGGGAAGTGTCAAATTCCCTGCTGCATCCGGCATGATCGGCGATGTCTGATCGACTATCCTGAATCCTTCGCCTGACTTAATGCTGTTCGGCTGCATCATATCTGCTGTGCATAACGGAGAATTCGTTTGATCAAGTGCGCAAAAAGCTTCGTGACCAGCAGGGTCACCTGCGTACCCCGTGGTATTGTTGCGCATGACATATATTGGTTTACCGACGGTAAACAAAGATCCAGGTTTGTTTTTAAGCATAAGGATATGAGTGATACCGTTCCAGATATGATACTCTCCTACATACGGTGCGCCCGACTGACCAGGCCATGCGGGTTCACCGGCATGTTCCTGAGCTTCTGGATGAATGTAGTAATCCAAACAGTTTACCAAAACGTTTTGTTGAATCTCAGCTTTCGACAAAGTTGCTTTGGAGAAGAAGGCTGTTACCAGGAAAAGAAAAGTGAACAAATACTTCAATTTATTTTTCATGTAAACATAATAGAAGAAATCTGCTATTTAGGCAAGAACAATTTCGTCACCGGGTTTTGCGTCGGGATAAAATTTTCGCGCTGATTGTAGAGGCATATGTTGCCACACGACTACTTCCAAATAGGGGTCGTCAATTGGTCCGGAAGAGCCAGGAGCTACAACAAGAACATCTGGTTCCTTACCAAAGATATTATCCGCAAAGTAAGCTTTGTGTTGCACTCCAGCAATTGTTACCGAAATTGTGTCTCCTACATCATATTTCCCTTTCAGGTATGAACGGGGAATAGTGGTTTTAATGTTTCCATAGTTATCAATATGACCGACGTAGTATTTGTCCAACGCGGGGATATCTTGGATTTTCAGTTCCTCAAGTTCCATATCATCCTGCTTTTCCTCCATAAGCAATGCGCCGACTCGCATATAGAGATCGCGAGACCTAAACTGGGTTCCTTTATCCTGGTTTTGGTAGACGTACAGATATTGAATGTCTTTTTGCACCAAAGAAAAGCAAAAGCCTGCATTTGGTCCGTATACCCATGCACCACTTCTCATTCTGGCTACAACAAGTTGAGATCCTTGCGCTTTTTCTACACCTTTAACCGCCTGAAGTCGGGGATCCGTATTAACAAAAACAACCAAATTATTCGGGTCACCCAGACGCTGTTCGGTTGTCAATAGCTGATGTAATAGAAACGCCGTATGAATTGTGCTCGGAGATGAATGAACAAAGGAAACAAAGCCGGTTGGGTTAGCGGATAGGTGGCCATATAGAGCGCTTCTAAGCTCTTGAACGGTCAGTGAGTCCGAGCAATAATCAGCGAGAGCAATAAAATTTTTCATGCAGATATCGTAACAAAGGTCACATTTCTATGCAAGAGGAGTTTGGGAATTCTCAAAAGGACCGGCCGGTTTTTTCAGCTTGAAAAATAATTATTTTCCTGCATACTTTGACTATATGGGTAAAATGCGTAGACTAATGCAGTCGTTGTTTGTCGGGTGTTTTTTGTTTGGTTTCGCAGTTCTTTTTCCTCATTTGTCGCATGCCGCAATTTCATTCACAATGGATGCCCCAAGTGGAGAATTAACGCGGGGCGAAAGTTATGACTTTACTGTCAGTATCAACACGGGAACGGACGCTGTTACGACAACGCAAGCAAATGTCAATTACGATTCCGCGGCTTTGCAGTTGGTCTCAGTGACACAGGGTAATTTCTTCGATTCTGTTACATATCAACAAACCGGTACCGGTACGGTTTTGTTGACGGGCACAAATTCAACTGCGAAATCGGGGAGTGGATCATTTGCTATTCTCAAATTCACGCTTGTGGCAACTTCAGCGGGATCCACGGAACTCTGTACGGTAAGTCCGGTTGACAACACACCTTCACTAACACCGTCTCCGACACCCGGAGCTGGAGAAGGTCCAACGGTAACACCGGTACCAACTACGCCGCCTATAGTTCCAACAAATCCGCCACAAGTTATTCCTACAGGTATTCCGACAGCGGGCGCGATTGCGGGATGGCAAATCGGGATTATCGCTTCACTGGTTCTACTTGGACTCGGGGCCGTAGGAATGCTATTGTTGTAATAATTTTCAATTTACAGTTCTCAATTTTCATTCAGTTTTCAATACTGGGAAGTTTTCAATTGGAAACTGAATCTTGAAAATTGATTAAAAACTGCAAATTGTAAATTAAAAACTATCCTCCGATGATATAATGCTCTCGTCGGGCCCGTGGCTCAATTGGTAGAGCACCGCATTCGCATTGCGGGGATTGCCGGTTCAAGTCCGGTCGGGTCCACCAACATGATCCGTAATTTATTTCTCGTTATTGCAGCAAGCATTCTGTTACTTGTTGTGACCCAGGTAGGAAGGCAAACATGGATACGGAGTTTTATTGAATCACGCATAGCAAATCCGACTCGATTATTGCTTGTAAAAGTATTAATGGGGAACGTTACCCAAAAGGGCACAAAAGATTTGATAGCCCAAAAATATAACGAACAGCTCAGGCAATTAACACGAGAAAACATGTTATTGCGAACGCAACTTGGTTCGGTTCCTGAAGAAGGAAAGTTGTTTCCGGTGCATGTGGTGTGGACAACAATCAGCGAGCTTATCGTACAATTTCCCTATGAAAATGTTCAGATCCCTCGTGAGTCATTTGTCGTCTTCGAAAATATTTTTATCGGCACTGTTGAAAGAACTGACGGGAGAACGCTTGTTGTGTATAAAGCTAACCATTCGCGTTTTTCAGTAGATGCACGATCTGAACGGGGGGTGCAGGGTCGGCTCAGCGGTTCATTTAACGAGGAAGTGCGTTTTGAAACAAATGTGGATGCTGCACTCGAAAAAAATGATCGTGTATACGCAATTGACAAGCATTCTGGAGGGGTGTTCCTTGTTGGTGTAGTGAAACAGATCATCCTTAACGAACGACTACCGGTAAAAACTGCCATAATTGAGTACTATGGCGACTCGGCATGGTTAGAAACTGCGTTTGTTCTTTTATGATCGTACCTACCTTTTTTGTGCTGACGTATGTTTATTTTTTTTATCCGCGTTTTCTGGCTCCACTCATTCTTGTTTTCGGGTTGGTGTGGGATCTGTTCTGGGTCCTCCCATTGGGCTTCTCAAGTCTTATTTTTGCTATCGTGTTTTTATTTCTCGAGCTTTATAAAAAGAAATACAGTTCAACGAACCCGCTCTTTCTTTTAATGTTTCTCGGCAGTACGGTATTTGTGTGGATTTATGTATTCATCGGCATATTCCATGCACGCGATGCGGTACTTTTTATCTTGCTGTTCTTGCTGCTGATGGCCGCTATACGAAAGCAACGCGAAACGCAAAAACATTTTGTATAATAGTCAGGTGAAATATGGGTGCGTGGCTCAGCGGTAGAGCATCGTCCTGATAAGACGAGGGTCGATGGTTCGACTCCATCCGCACCCACCACGCTCAGCGTGGCAGACCGCGCTCAGCGTGGTGACAGGTCAGCTGAGCTGACCCACACGATTACTCCGAAGCCCGGAGGGCGAAGGGTGGCTCCGCCAATTTTCAATTTTTAATTTGCAGTTTTCAATCAATTTTCAAATATCTATTGAGAATTCAATGAAAATTTAAAACTGAGAACTGAAAATTGAACAATAATCCTCTATACTAATCCGTATGTCTCCGTATTTCATTGAGAACGGTATTCTTTTATTCGGCGGTATTGTGGGGGCGGGAATTTTTGCGTTGCCCTTTGCATTAAAACAGGGAGGTGTACTAGTTTTCAGTTTAGGGTTGATAGTTATTAGTGTATTGATGTTTGCGGTCAACCGCATGTATCGTCACGTGATAGATACGGTTGATGAGCGGCACCAGCTGATCGGATATGTGACACATATTCTGGGGAAACCTACCGGTATGCTCGTTTTGTTTCTGGATTTATTTTCGCTGTTTGGAGCACTGCTTGCGTACCTGATCATCGGTGGAGAATTTCTGTCGAAAATCACACTAAGCTCCTCGGAGAATATGAGCTTTCTGTTTTATGGCGTAGCCGCAATTCTGCTTCTGTTTGCAGGGAAATTGCTGCGGGGACTCGATATTCTGTTCACCATATTAAAAGGTGTTCTTTTGGTGTGTATTACCGGAATCGGAGTGTACTTGCTTTTTACTAACGGCGTACCGAAAATCGATTTAATCGGAAGCAACCCACTTGCCGCATATGGTGCAATTTTGTTTGCGTGCACGGGTTTTTCAATAGTTCCGGAACTGTTTAAGGACCGTCAGATGAGCCGATCGCTACTACTTGGGCAGGGCTCGGTGGCGTTCCTGTACGGAGCTTTTGCAATCGCGCTTGCAGGGTTGGTGAGCGGAGAAACCTTTAATGGATTGAATGGGTTGGCGATGGTGATTTTTAATCTAGCAGGTGTCAGTACTGTTTTTGCTCCTTACCTGATTCTTTCATGGGTTGTGTACGATATCTTTAATAAAGATTTGGGAATTGCCAAACGAGATTCTCTGATACTTGTGGTTTCGGTTCCGCTTCTTTTATTTTTGTTGGGGTTTCATTCGTTCAGCGCGGTGATCTCTTTGAGTGGAGGGGTATTTATCGGGGGGATTGTCATCATTATAACCAGAATGTATATGAAAGCCTTTCCGGGAAAGCATGTTCTTTGGAACTATCTTATCCAAGCAGTTTTTGTTGTGGGAATATTGATCGAGTTCTACCAATTCTTCCTCCGGTAGTCTTTGACTCTTAACTCTTAACTCTTGACTATTAACCATAAACTATAAACCATTAACCAGTCGACCCGATTCCTCCACGTGAACTGTCGGAGTGGGCGGTATCTTTTTCTTCAAATTCCGCTACTCCGACTTTTACCAAGATACCTTGGGCAATCCGTTCTCCGCGAGAAACTGTTACTTCCTGATCAGTGAAGTTATACACCTGAAACAAAACTTCATCTTTTTCTCCACAATAATCCTGATCGATAACGCCTATGCCGTGGGGAATAAGGAGCCCCTTTTTCTTGGGTGTGGAACTACGGGGTACAACAAGAAGCATGTAGCCCTCGGGAACCTTCACGACAAGATTCGTCGGTACGAGCGCCAGCGTGTGAGAAGCAATCTTCATATCCGTTCGTGAAGACAGATCGAAACCGACAGAACCTTTGGTTTGGTATTCCGGAAGGGGAAGCGTTTTATCTATTCGTTTGATTGAGAATTTCATATTGTAATTTTCGGTAGCTCATATCGTCTTTCTCACTCTGGTGGGGACCCCCTAGTTTCCCCAACGACGTTCGAAAGAGATATCTCGCTACCCTTGTAACTTATAAATCAATTTTAGCTACTTATCGTTTGCAATTCTACTTGCTACCGTACCTTTTTGAAACGCGTACTTTGATGTTTTGTTCTTATAATATGGTCGTTCTGCGGGGCTTGAGAGCTCTTCAAAAGACATGGAACATACACGCATTCCGGGAGTAAGTTCGACCGGCATATGAGAGTGGTTCCCGAGCTCCAAAACAATGTTTCCACGCCATCCGGGGTGGAACAGTGCAGCTGTGGAGTGAACAACAATTCCTAAACGTCCAAGTGATGAGCGACCTTCCAAACGCATCGCAAGGTCATCGGGGAGTTCAAGCCATTCTATAGTGGAAGCGAGCGCAAATTCTCCCGGTTTCAAAACAAATTTATTAGGTGCTTCCACTACAACTTTCTTCATGGCTGTTGATGTGTCATCAAAGATTTCGAATTCACTTGCTAAGCGCAAGTCAAGTGAACAGGCGGAAAGCGCTGTTTCTAAATCGGGGAGAGGAGATAGAACTATGCGTTTGCTGTCCAGAGCTTTTTTGATGTCGCGGTCGGAAAGTAACATGGAGTTAGTATATCAAAAAAGTCGTAAGGCGTAGGTTGTAAGTTGTATTAAAGGTGTAAGTAGTAAGTTGCAAGTTACAAGTGGGACATTATGTGAGTAGAGATGTATATAAACCGTTGTAATAAAGCTAGAAAATAAATAGCATCAAGTGATGTATGACTTAAGAGAAAGGACAAGTAACTTCTCGGTTAAAGTTATTGAATATCTGAAAGCCTGTCAACAAACAACTTTTAACAAAAATATAATTGAGCAATTGCTTCGATCATCGACCAGTATCGGTGCAAACTATAGAGAAGCTGGTGGTGCGGTATCTAAAAAAGACTTTATAACAAAGCTAGCCATTTGCAAAAAGGAGGCTATGGAGACTGAATACTGGTTAGAGTTACTTAATAAAGAAGAAAGCAATTCAGCTCTAGAGAGATTGCGCAACGAAATACGTCAATTAATTTTCATTTTCTCCAGCTCTCTTAAAACCGCATAGAACAAAAGATAAATCTAATTTTTCTTACTTACAGCTTATCAACTTAGGATTTTACTACAACTTACACCCTACAACTTCAGACTTTATTACATCTTACACCTTGCGACTTACAACTTAATTTTCTGTATACTGATTCTATGATCTCGTTTTTCGACCTCCTGAGGCACCAAGTACGCAACATGATTAATGTGCTGCTGTTTTTGCCGTATTACTTTAATGTGCAATCACATTTCAAAAACCTCTTCGCTCCATGGAAACGGATTGTCTCGGTAAAGAAAGAACGGGGGTTTTCGTTTGAAGCACTCATGGACAGATTATCAATGGATTGGGTGTCACGCGGCGTCGGTTTTGTGATGCGTGTTTCAGTAATTATTACGTATCTTGTAGTTATGACTCTGTATGCTTTTGTGGCAATTCCTGTCTGGCTGCTGGTCAGCATTTTGCTGACTCCGTTTGCGTACCTTTTGCAGCAGATAATTGTCTCGGCACATTCAAAAGAACGCAGGAAAAAGATTTTTGTTGAAAGCCATGTATGTGATGCGGTCAGTACGGATGCGGTTACCGCATGGTTTGAGCGTCAATATGCCAAAAAGGTACAAGATTCGGATGCGTTTTCTTTGGAAAACCTTCTGTTAACACCACCTATCGGTCGCGATTGGGCATATGGGTATACCCCGACACTTGATAATTACTGCACGGATATAACAACAATTATTTCAAGTACTCGAGAGTTGCAGGATCGGGTGGAAGAAATCCGCATGATTGAACGGGCTCTTGGCAAAACATATGAAGCAAATATTATTCTTGTCGGAGAAGAGGGGGTGGGGAAACATGCGATTGTCGGCGGACTTGCCGAACGTATGTATCACGGTACCACTACGCCGCCATTACAAAACCTACGTATGGTGGAACTGGATATGGAACGGGTGTTAAGTGCCGGCAAATCGCATGAGGAAAAAGAGTCTCTGTTGAATGATTTGTTACAGGAAGCTTCCCTTGCAAGCAATTTGGTTGTAGTGATTAATAATTTTCACCTGTATTGTTCTGCAAGTTTAGTAGGGGATTTCTCGGATGTATGGGAACGTTTTGGCAAATCTCCCAGGGTGAAGTTTGTTGCCATAACAACACCGTTTTATTTTCAACATGTGGTGTACCACAATGACAAAATCGCACGACTGTTCTCAAAAGTTGCAGTTGAAGAAATCTCCACACAAAAAGCGCTACTCATATTGGAAGACAAGGCTTTATACCTGGAAGGCCGATACGGTCTGACTATCCCGTTCGAGACACTCCAACAGGTAATTACAAGAAGTAAATTCTATATCACCCACGTCCCGTTTCCCGAGAAGGCAATTGAATTGTTGGATGAGGTGTGTGCTTTCGTAGGGGACGGGCATGCGAAAGAGTCACGCGTCACGGGTCGCGAGTCAAAAGTCATGCCGGAGGATGTGGATACGGTGTTGTCACAAAAAATGCATACGCCCATTGGACCACTTCATGAAACAACGAAACATACATTGCTCAATCTTTTCTCGTTACTGAAAAAAAGCCTGGTCGGTCAGGATGCCGCACTTACCGAAGTGACTCATGCGGTGCAACGTGCGTTCATAGAGGAAAATAGGACTAAGCCGAAGGTAAGTCTTATGTTTTTGGGCCCAACTGGTGTGGGAAAAACAGAGACCGCCAAGACAATTGCCAAACTTTTCTTTGGTACGTCGGAAAATATAATCCGACTCGATATGTCTTTTTACCAAAATAAAGAATCGCTCGGAGACCTAATCGGTTCATTTGAAAAACAGAATCCCGGACTCCTTGCCGAAAAAATCCGCGAAAAGCCCTTTACTGTTTTGCTTATTGATGAAATAGAAAAAGCCCACAAGGATTTGCTGAATGTGTTTCTCACATTGCTTGACGAAGGGTACGTGGTTGATGGATACGGTAAGAAAGTTGATGCCAAAAATCTGATTGTTGTTGCAACATCGAATGCCGGGGCGCACGAAATATATGACTGGGCTCAGCAGGGAATGCGGGGAAATGAACTTACCAAAGAAGTCCGGCAATTGGTAATTGAGAAGGGAATACTCAGTCCGGAGTTTTTAAACCGCTTTGACAAGGTGCTTGTATTCGAGCCGATCAACGTCGAGGACGCAATACGAATAGGGTATGCGGTTATGGAAAAAGTTACCGCTCAGTACCAGCAGGAAAAAAATATTACAATTTCTGTTTCACCTGGGGAACTCGAGATGTGGGTAAGGGAAGTATTTAATAGTACGGATGGTGTTCGTGAAATAGAGCGGGTAGTTCGGGAAAAAGTAGCAGAAAAGGCTGCGGAAGTTTTACTTAAATAATCCTTTTGCTTTTACCATTGCGTCGAAGAATCGGACGCTTTGCTTCATATATGCAAATAGCTGTGTAGGGTTCATGTGTGGTTCAAGAGTATACGGACCAAATTCAATAGGAAAAGGGAGTGTTGCTCGTCTCGGTTGCATAAAGCCACCAGGAAGAACCATAGTAATGGGAATTCTCGCCCACGATCCATTTACTTGAGTCGTTATGTACAAAATATGTTCTGGCCGTATTGTACCTCCTTGATCCATAACGTGATATCCTTTGGCAACGTGCATTCTTTGAAACGGCACTACATCAAGCATAGGAATATTGCCCTTCATAGTAAGTTCGCAGATTACTGTTGGCAAACCTTCGGTAAGAGATAGTGCAGTTCTCAATATTCCAGGCGGTGTTCCGGTGCCTTTATGACTCGGTCTCAGGGCGTGCTGGACAGTGAAATCACAACAACCAACAAGTTCGTGATCAACGGCTTTCAAGTCTAAAAGCTCGGCGACTGTCATGGAGTATTCTACCATACGAGACAAGCTGATACTTTTTTTGACCGAAAAGATAGTAATTGACTGTATTACACAATTCACTATAGGTTGAAAAATACGCACGAACTATGTATAATATCTGCATGGTTTTTTCCAAACAGACAACTATTCCCAATAGTACGTTTTTCCGTGTCATTATCGACATGGGGTGAAGGGGGTAGTTGGTTAGCTAAGAATTAATCCCCGACCACAAAAAGCCGGGGCTTTTTTTTGCAGCAGAATAATACACGCAAACGCTGTGTGCATGGTGTCTGTTGCAATAGTTCCTTAACAGGAGGCGTTAGAAGCTGTTTCCGGCAAAGCCGGAATACAGATTCTTTCGTCCCGATGCCGACATAGTCGAGCATCGGGAAGATATTCATTTGAATAACAATTACCGCTTATCGCTGTGCGGATAGTAAACAGCGAATAGATGCAAGAATAAAAAAATAACTAAGAGGAAGGAAACAGGAAATGGGAAGATTTTTCAGAGCGCTTTTGACCCTGCTACTTGTAGTAGGGGTTGTAACAAGTGGGTGCCAAGGACTGGCGCCTCTTGTCATGGGTGGCGGTGCCGCCGCGATTGAAACAGGATCGGCCGTGGCTTTTTTGACCGGCGTGGCCATTTCCGTCAGCACGGTAGGAGCCGTGCTGACAATAGTCATGCCGACAGAAGCAGGTGCCGATCCGAAAAAGATTGAAATAGATCTTGACAAGGCAGCGGCCGAAAGGGCCGCTGTTGTTGCTGTCCTGGCAGAAAAACGGACGGAGGCCAAGTCCGGCGAACAAGTAATCGCCGGCGGTAAAGCGCGTGCCGAAGTTTGGATTTCGAGGGATGGCTGCAGTTATGCCTTCTTAGCTGACTTTCAGCGAGAAGGCACGGAAGAGTGGAGGCCGATGTGGAGCCTTCACAACAAATTGAGGAATGGCTGCCGGCAGTCAATTACCGACGGGGTCCTGAAAGAGATTAATGAACAGCTCATCCAGGACTGGGGCCAAAATCCATTCGGTGTTTTGATGCGCGCACTTCTTTCTGGAGTGCGACAAACGTTGGGACTCTGAGGAGGGATGCAAAATGAATGTGGGTTTGAAGATTACCCGGTTTGTTGTCTCCACCCTTGTGCTTTTCGGGGTGGTGTTCTCGGCGGGTTGCCAGACGTTTCCTCTGGCGGTTGGAATTGGAACTGCTGCAGGTGAAACCGCGGCCGCAGTATCGGTTGTGGAACTGGCCCTCACTGTGGCGACGGTGGGGGGAGTCTTGACCATCGCTATGCCGACTGACAGCGGTCAGCCGGCACAAGAAATCAAGGTGGACGAGGTCGCTGCGGCCGCTGATTTGGCGGCGGTAGAAGCGGAAATGGTGGCCGCCGAAACTGCCAAAGTCCTTGAAAAAGAGATTTTTGAAGTAGATTCAAGGGCAACCATCAAGGTGGATACTGTCACGTGCATGACGAGTATCCACCTTGAGGTGTGGGAGAAGAATCGGTGGCAAACGGTGTTTGCCACCATGGGTCGAAACGACCCGGCGAACTGCAGCCTTCCTGGGCAAGGTTTCATTGATTACCTGAAAGAGTATGTCGTCCGGATGTTCGGCGAAGGGCCCTTGGCAAAGGCCCTGATCGAATTTGTCGAGGAGGCGGTAAAAGCCGTCTCATCCTGAGACAATTGAATATCTTCTCCGGAAATGGTCCCGGCTCGAACGTTACGTTCGGGCCGGGAACCTTACATATTATTTTCCTGATTATTTGAGATATGGGTTTCAAAAAATCAGAAGAATAATCCCGACGCAAAATTGCTTGGTCGGGGTAGTTCAACTGAAATGATCTTTAACATCAGGAGGAAATAAGCCATGCGTGTTTCAAAAGGACCCTGGATCCTGATTCCAGTATTGGTGGCTTTGCTGTCGGCCTGCTCACCACAGGCAATAACGACTGGAGGCGGTACGCCGCTCCCGGTGGCAAGTGGTAAGCAGCGGGAAGCTTTGCCTGCCAGTTCAGCCCCAAAAGGGGACCCGACATGTGTTGGTCCGGAACTTGTCGATCAGGGGTTGCTTTGGAAATGCAATCCCAAAGTCACCCGGGGAGAAGTAATGGCAATCCCTGGGATTAGCGGCAAGTTGGTGCTCGACGAACTTGGTCGGGCGCTTCTGTGGTGGACGGCAGGTGAAGTTGCGTTATCGTTGGACAAACCGGTTCAAGTTGAGGCCTACCCGGTTGGGTGGGTAGTGCCCTGGGATGCTTTGGTCCAGGCGCCGAGCCGAACGGGTGCTACAAGTAAAACCATCCCGATCGCCGGTACGCCGGTGGGGCTGCGAGTCAGCGTCTCGACCACCGATTGTGTCGGTGGAGAAAATACGGTGGTCATGATAATTGATCTCTGGTTTCGGGGCAACTGGTACAGTACCCCGGAAACAGATCTTGTTATGACATCCAGACCGTGCGTCGATCGGGTCGACGCACATCTCCTGGATCAGTTCAAGTTGATGCTCCGGCAGGTTTGGAGTGAGTTTAGTAATATCGTCGAAGCTGCGGTCGACGATATTATCGCCAACCTGCCGCAGTAAGTGTTTCCTCCTTTTTACTGGGCCCTTGCTGTTGACAGACAGTGAGGGCCCTCTGAGGTTTCTTTTTGATTATTGAGAATACAGTTTTCAGTAATGAAAAGGAAACAGGTCTTCGCAAATTGCTGCGGAGACTTAGTTTGCTTTTATAGCGATCGTTAAAAAGAGAGGGGGGAGATATGAACAGAACTTTTTCTAGGGTTCTAGTTGCAGCAGCCGCCCTGGCCCTGCTGATAGGGCTCGTTGTCGCGGTAGAGCAATTAGAGCCGACGAAAGTTGTTTGCATTGGGGACCTCCTAGTGCAAACGATCGGCGTGACCGTCAATGGCGTGACGGTCAGGTCAGATGGAACGAGTTTCAGTTTCGATGGCGACCTCAGCTTGGTTACCGTTGAAGCCGTTGTGGATATGAATGCTTCCAGCGGGTCTGCCCGCTGTATTGCAGTCAGTCCGCGATGAACGCCTCTGGGCCCCGCCTCTAACGGCGGGGCCTTTTCTTTATGAAGGGTTCAACCCTTCATTTGACAAACTATAGGCTCTAAAGTATACTTAATACACATCTGATATGTATATTTCATTGTTAAACTGCTAAACTGTTGTGTTTCATCTTTAGCAATCTAGCAATTTGACACTATAACAATAGTGTTTATCTCGGATTTTGTTCATTAACATATGCATACTTACTGGCTTTCGTAAGAGACCGAAATCTCTTAGGAAAGCTTGCGGATAGGCGATTGCTGCCTGTTCTGTAAGTAATCTTTCAAGGAGGCTTGTATGCCTCGAAATTTCTTAGCCAGGATGGTAGTCCTGGTGTTCGCGGTTATACTAGCGGGCGCAGCTTGTGCGCCAACAGCAGCTCCAACGGCAAATAGTCCGGTAGCAATGCCGACGCTTGCCCCGAACGACATGCCTTCGGGCATCGAAGCGACAGTTGCTGCTGCCCCAACAGTGGTCCCGCCAGACACAGGGGACAACCAGCCTGTGGAGTTGAAACCCAATATGGCCATTCAGGCCTATTTAGTTGTTTCAACCGCTAAGTTTGGTGACTCGGTCCTCGTCACAGTGGAAAACTGGGACAGGGTAGGGCTGGTTTGCCGTCAGTTATCTGACGACGGCAAACAGACGTTTGTTGGGGAGTATGACTGCAGTCAAGTTGTGACCGCAGCATTGTACCTCGACGTATACACCATCACCTTCAAAAAAGGGTGGTTGGAGGTAGACGGCGACCCAAAAGAGCGGGTGTTTGCCCGCTAAGAAGTCCGCGGCGACCTCAAAAGTCGCCGCGGCATCAACATAAAATTAAGGGTATAAATACCACTTGACAAATATTATAGGTTATATTATAAAGAGTAATGTGAGGGGTATCACTTATCAAATTGCTTGATAAGCACGATACTTTTCACATAAGTTCTTTAACATACCGCACGAAATTAAGCTCCTCAGAAGCTGGGAGCTGCTTCAATGGTGGACTGACAAGGGCGCAAGTTATAGGCTAGTATTCTTATCAGTCCGCCGATTGGAGCGGTACAACCCCAAAATAGCCACGCTCAGCGTGGCAATCTTCTTGAGGAGGAAGATCATGTTGCGAGGAAAAAGCTTGTTGTTGACTATGTTGTTGTCCGTGTTGTTGTCGGCCTGCGGTGGCGCTGCAGGCCCAGTCGCGAGATTTGACATCACGTACGCTTGTCAGCCGAAAGGGCAGCAGAATGTCCCGAACGTTACGTGCCATATGGTCGTAGATGTTTTTCGCGACGAGATGAACACCGAAGGCAGGGCCTTCGGCATCTCAACCAAGTTGGCAGCTGACTCGCAGCTCCAGGACGAGTGGGCCGCCCCGAAGTATAGTCGGCCTGGCGGTAGCGATGAGTTGGCGAACTGGGCTTTTGCCAACGGGATAGTCGTCAAAGTGACGGGCACGACGAGTGCGCCGGAAATCACGGCGACCTCTCCGTTCTACAAAGATGCGGAGAATAAAGACACGACCACACCGATTTACCGGATCTCGAAACAGCAGTAAAATGCATCAAGCTAATCCCGTGCAGAGTTTCGTGCGGTATTAGCCTTTGGAATCGAGCAAAACTCGGGTTCAGAGGCTGATACATATATAAATTCAAAATTCAAATATACAAATGACAAATCAAGCTTAAAATTCAAAGGATGTCATTCCCGATCTAGTCGGGAATCCAGGAACCTTGTATCTAGATCCCCGGTACTGTGTTCCGGGGATGACATTTAAATTTTGAATTTCACTTGAGGGTTGTCTATTTGAGCGTTGAATTTGACGTTATGTTCTTCCGGGTTTGATTAATTCCGGAGGTTTTGCAGGTTGCGTAAATCCTGCATCTGCTATCACTTGCTTGGCGGGTGAGAAGTCGGGTACTTGAGATACTGGTTGTGCTGACCGCTTAGGATCAACTCTTCCTACATCACCATGTCCGATGGTGAATGTGCACGCATCGCCTTTAAACGTGACCGCATTAGGAAAATCTATATCTACCTCAAATACTTGTACAGGTTGATCCTTATCACCATTTTTTACCATTTTGAAAATACCTCGATTAGAAGGAAAGCTTCCTCCTGCTTGACCATCAAGGAAATTGTCGCTATTCACTCTTGCTCGATATGTGTGTCCAACTCCCGAGTCAACTTCAGCTGCAACCAGAACTGCGTTTGAACCCGTGCAGGTTGCATTGACCACTGTTTGTTTTTGTCCGGTAACAGTAAGCAGGTTCGGATAAGAGTGTAGGGGACCTTCTGCCAGTCGTAGTGTAGTGTCGGTATTTGGTTTAGGGAGCATGTCTGCTCGAACCGAGCCAATCAAATCACCATCGCAACCAACAAGTGCAAGAGCCACTGCTACTAATAGTGTTAATTTTAGTCCTGTTTCTGTGTGTAATCTGGTTCCAACGTCCTGTCCGCCTTCATCCATGGGTACATGGTACCACAAAAGTTAAATTCAAAATTCAAATATACAAATGACAAATCAAGCTTAAAATTCAAAGGATGTCATTCCCGAGCTAGTCGGGAATCCAGAAATGGAATCTAGATCCCCGCCTCCGCGGGGATGACAAGCATTCTGGATTTTGTTTGCACGGGGATGACATTTGAATTTTGAATTTCACTTGAGGGTTGTCTATTTGATTTTTGAATTTATGCGATAGATTGATTCCTTTTGTCTATCTTGCTTTTTTTCTTTGCCCGAGTATAATGCCCCCTGATGAGCGAATTCACCGCAGAAGAGAAAGAAATTCTCAAGCGTTTTTTTACCTCAATTAACTCTGACACCTTCTGTCTTGTCAATCTTCCCGAAGTAGTTAAAGGGTCATTGTTTTCCCGTTACAGCAGGAGTGCTAAATCCGTGCGCAGACTGTTTTTGGATGAATTTTATAATGGGGAAATCGGAGGAATGTTTAAGAATGAGTCACGAGTCACGAGTCACGAGTCAGGCGTGAATAGCAAGAAGGCGGAGGAGTTTTATGAACGGGTACTCGTCGGGTATGGCGATGATTCTGTTGCAGAATTGGGCGGTGTGCATATTGCGACCGAAAACATCAGTTGTGTTTTGGCCAAACTTCTTGAAGACGCACGGGTAGGAATTTCTCCCTTGGAAAAATCCAGTCGCTATGTTTTCTTTGATAAGAAAGTCAACAATAAGTACACCTATTATCGGGAGCCAGCCATAATGAAATCTCGTTTTGCAAAAGAGTACGAAAAAATGCTCGATATGCTTTTTGATACGTATTCACACATTGTCCGCGAGATGTACGAGTTACTAGTTTCGGAGCCGAAGCCGAGTGAAGCAATCAGCGATATCGCATATAAGGCTTCGTGCAGAGCAAAAGCATGTGATGTCGCGCGATACTTGTTACCGATGGCTGCACACCGAAACGTTGGTCTCTATGGAAACGGAAGAGCGTTTGAATATCTTTTAATTAAGTTAGCGGCATCTCCTCTTGAGGAAGCGCGGACTGTATCTCTGGCAATGCACAAAGAATTATCAAAAGTGATTCCGGCATTTGTCCACCGGGCGTATAACGAACGCGGTGTAAAGTTTGCCCAATACCTGAAAGATACCGTCGGAAGTATGGAAGGGTACGGAGTTACGAAAGAGATAAAGCGCTTGCCGAAAAATGTCGGAAATGAACTAACTCTCTTTGAAGCAGAAAAAGAGGCACTTGATAAGGTTGTTACGGCCCTGTTGTTTCCTCACTCGAACATTTCGTGGGAGCGATTGTTCTTGAAAGTGAAAGCTCTCTCCGAAAAAAGAAAAACAGGCATTCTTGAGCAAGCAACTCGGAGACGAGAGAACCGTCATCACAAGGCATTACGCGGTTTTGAACAAATCAACTATAGCTTTGAAATTGTCTCGGATATCGGTGCATTTTATGACTTGCAGCGGCACCGTGTTCTTACCCAGTATCACGAGTCGTATACCACACTTCTCGGGTTTAACGTTCCCGTCGAACTTAACGCATTTCCGAAGCTGAAGAAATTATACATAGATGCAATGGAACGTGTTGACGGTCTTTATCGAAAGATAGCCCGTACGATGCCCCACGAAGCTCAGTATGTTGTCCCGATGGGATACCGGATTCGGTATATGATGCGCATGAATCTTCGAGAAGCAATCCATTTAACCGAATTAAGAAGTGGCCCGCAAGGACATTCCTCCTATCGGTATCTCGCACAGGAAATCGCAAAAGCGATAGTCAAGAAACATCCGTTGGTCGGCAAGTATGCATTCAAATTCGTCGACTACAATAGCTACAAGCTTGAACGTTTGGCGGCGTTTCAGAAAATAGCCGAGAAGGCAGGGAAGATGGGAATAAAGGCATTCGAAGAATAAATCCGAACTAAAACTCAAAGCTCAAATAGACAAATCCACAAATCAAGCTCAAAATTCAAATGTCAAAGTTTCAAACGTTTTGAGATTTGTGAAATTTGTTATTTGAATTTGATTTGACATTTGTGGATTTGAGTTTTGAATTTTGAAATATGAATCCTGTGCGGTATACTTGTATGGTACTGCGGCTATAGTTCAACGGATAGAATAGGGGTTTGCGGAACCTCTGATCTCAGTTCAATTCTGAGTAGCCGCACATTAGAAACTGTTAGCGAGTATGAGTGTGATAATGTTACGAGCTTACAGTTTCTTATGCCACTCCGTAGCCTTGGCGAAGGGTGGCTAGCCTTATAACTATGTCGAAATCTCATTCTCGATTAGCGGAGCATCGTAATAGGGAATTCTTTTTAGGCCTTGCTACGAGCGCTTTTATCCTTATAATCGGGTTGTTTGTCTATACAACCTTTAAAAACAAAAATTCCCGCTATATTCTTCCTCCGGATTATCAGAAGAATGATGTAATAAAATCTCCTGAGATAATTGCGTTAGAAAGAAGAATCAGAGCATCGGAAACAGCTGCCCGACGTTTAATCAAATACAAAATTCCCATCATCATGTATCACTATGTTGAGTATGTAAAAGATGAGGGTGACTACATCAGGAAAAGTCTTGATATTAACCCGTATATGTTTGAACAACAGCTGAAAACTTTGACGGAAAATGGATATAAAACATACTTCGCCAAGGAAATAACGGATATTTTTGACGGACGTATTCCATATTCAACTAAAAGCGCAATTTTAACATTCGATGACGGTTATGAAGATTTTTATACCGACGCGTTTCCGCTTTTGGAAAAATATAAAGTCAAAGGTACTGTATATGTGATAACTAATTTTTTAGGGAGAAAGGGATTTCTTACCGAGAATCAGGTGAAGATTCTGTCCAAGAGCAAATATGTGGAAATAGGCTCACATACCCTTGATCATGCATACTTGAAGGGAATGGCCAAGCCGGCAGTGCGCGAACAGGTAACCGAAAGTAAATTGTATTTGGAGAAACTCATCGGTCAACCCATAAAAACATTCGCGTATCCATTCGGGGCGTTTAATGAAGATGATGCCCGACTGGTGAAAGAAGCAAGTTATTCCGCTGCGGTTTCGGTTATTCACGGCTCAGAACAATCCTATTCAAACATATTCTTTCTCAACAGGATTAGGGCAGGATTTTTGGGTTCGGGCGGGGAATATATGCTGCGGCAGATGGATTCATTCGTGGAATAGACATGAGTTCTTAGTTCTCATTTCTCAGTTCTTAAAGAAACTGATAAGTTCTTAAGTACTAAACAACTATTGTTTAAGAACTGTGACTTAAGAACTCTTTGAGAACTTAGAACTAAGAAATAAGAACTATACAGTTTTTGACAATTATGTATAATATTTCCATGATATCTTTACAGGAATTCAGGTCATCACTCGAGGACGTCTTAACCTATACACGGGATAATCTGGCGTCCATTCGTACCGGCCGTGCTTCTCCCGCGTTAGTCGAGAACATCTCGGTTACAACATATGGGGGTCAGGCGACGCTAAAAGTGATCGAGCTCGCAACCATAACAACTTCCGGACCTCAGGAAATTCTTGTCAGTCCGTTTGACCAGTCGACACTGCAGGACATTGAGAAAGCGATCAGGGATTCAAGTCTCGGTTTCAGTGTCAGTGTTTCAGGAACTCAAATCCGCGCAAAAACTCCTCCACTTTCACAAGAGCAGCGCGAGAAGTACGTCAAATTGGTTACCCAATTTGCCGAAGAAGGTCGTGAAACACTGCGGCATGAGCGGGACGAGATCCGGAAAAAAGTGAAAACTACGTTTGAAGCTAAGGAACTGTCCGAAGATGAAAAAAGACGAGCGGAAACCGATATAGATAAAGTCGCGAAAGAGTATACTGATAAGATCGATGAAATGAAGGGTCGTAAAGAACAGGAAGTAATGACCGTATAAATAAATTTTCAGTTTTCAATTTTCAGTTTTCAATATAAATTAGGAAATTGTTAATTGAATAAAAATTAAAAATTAAGAATTGCAAATTAAATGATTGTCACCCTTCTTGTATTTTTCCTTGTTCTTTCTATTCTTGTCGTAATCCATGAATTTGGACATTTCTTTGTAGCCAAGAAAAGCGGCATGCTTGTCCAGGAATTCGGTCTCGGGTTACCGCCGCGCGTGTGGGGAATAAAAATCGGCGATACCCTGTATTCGATTAACCTTTTGCCCTTTGGAGGATTTGTCAAAATTTATGGAGAAGATCCCACGGAGGTAAGTAACAAGTCTAAAGACAAAAGCCTAAAGGGAAGAGCGTTCTATCAGAAACCATGGTGGCAGAGGGCGCTCGTGATAGTTGCCGGCCCGTTTATGAATTTTATGCTGGCGGTTGTGGTGATCTCGTACCTTTTTACAAAGGGAGTATATGTCCCTGCGCACAAAGTAACGGTGGTCTCAGTCGAGAAAAACTCTCCTGCTGCGGAAGCGAATTTGCGTAAAAACGACATAGTCGTAAGTATCGAAAAACCCGGCGAGAAAGCCTTTCCGGTAACTACGGTTCAGGAATTAATCTCTACAGCTAAGAAAAACGCCGGTATGCTAATTACGCTGCACTACAAGCGCGATGGTAAAAATATGAGCGTGTCACTCACTCCGCGGAAAGACCCTCCGGCAGGACAGGGAATGCTCGGGCTTGTCATTACTGATGTAATGAAGAAGAGCTATTCATGGGTCGAGGCTCCTTTTGCGGGCTTGAAAGAATCTTTATCGATCAGTGCTCAGTTTTATCAGCAGCTGGTTGGGATGGTAGGCAAGCTTGTCACTCTGCAAAAGCAGCAAGTAGACGTGAGTGGGCCAGTGGGAATAGCACAGCTTACCGGGCAAGCAGTAAAAGACGGATTTGACTCAGTGTTGCAGCTTCTTGGTCTGTTGTCACTGAACCTCGCGCTCATTAATATTATCCCGTTTCCCGCCCTTGATGGAGGTCAATTCGCGTTTGTTATGTACGAGCTCGTAACGAGGAGGAAGATCAATGATCAGATAAAAGCAAAGATAAATGCGGTAGGATTCATGTTCCTGTTATTCCTGATAGCAGCAATTTCACTGAATGATATTCGGAAACTGTTCATGCAGTAATATCCTATAAAAAGAATAATCGTAAAATGCATTCTGTATAATTATAGTGTACAAGGGTGACTATTTTTCCAGGATGTGAATAGCGTTCTTACCTTGTATCTTTCTTCGTTTGGGTAGCCACTCGAATGGTTTCTCCAGTTGAAAGTCGTACCAATAAGAAACTATCCGACGTAAATGGGGGGGTCGATCCTTGCGTATTTTATCCATAATTTGCTTCATAAAAAACGGGCCAACATAAAGGTAAATTACTGTTGCGTCAGAAATATTAAGGCGAAACAGGCTTCTCCAGATAATATGGATCTGTTCCCGTTGTGGACTTAAGAGTCTACGGATATGCATGATGGCTATGAGAAGTGGGTGTATTTCGACTCCTTTTACCGTGCAAGGGCTATCTTGAACAGCAGCCAGAATTATTTTCCCATCTCCAGCACCAAGGTCATACAACGTATCGGCTTTTTTAAGCCCAAGCGCCTTAAGAATGAGCCCCATGTCGGTGGATTGAGTCGGGAAGTATGGTATAGGAGAAAACTTACTGCTCAAAGCAAGCAAGAAGTTAACTACGACAAATAAAACAACCACTGCGACCACCAGATAAACAATCATTTTTTATTGTTATAACGGGCGATTTAAAAATCGCCCCTACGTATTTTCTGCTATAATCATACTATATGTCCAAAACAATTGTCACCCACATTCGACCCGATCTTGACGCTTGTGCAGCCCCGTGGCTGATACGTAAATATATGCCAGACTGGGGAAATGCTGAACTTATATTTGTCCCTTCGGGCAAAACTATAGACGGCGGTCCTGCGGATACAGACCCAAATATACTGCACACGGATACGGGGTTCGGTAAATTTGATCATCATCACTTACGTGAGCGCTCAAGTGCCGCGAGGCGTGTATTTGAGTACCTTGAAGAGAAAAAGCTGGTGCGTGGCGCTGAACGGGAAGCATTGGAACGTTTGGTTGAAGTAGTTACGTTATTTGATAATTTCGAGGAAGTAAACTTTACGAACCCGAATGCAGATTACTATGATTGTATGATTCACGAGTTGTTAGAGGGCTATAAACATCTGGAAAAAGAAGACAGAACAGTTTTTGATTTTGCATGCGCCATGCTTGAATCGTATTTCAAAGAACTTTTTCAGAAGGTTCAGGCTGAGAAAGAGCTTAAAAAGGGAGAAGAATTTAAGGTCGGTACATTCAAATGTCTAGCGATAGAAACTCATAATGAAGTTTCCGTTCATATTGCTCAAAAAATCGGTTATGCGATTGTTGTACGTCGTGACCCAATTGACGGGAGGGTCCGTATTAAGGCACGTCCGGGTCTTACAATCGAACTGAGGCCGGTTTATGAGGCCCTGATAGCAAAAGATAGTGTCGAAAAATGGTTTTATCACAAATCGGGGAAAATGGTTCTGAACGGTTCTTCTCATACTCCACACATTGAGCCAACCAAGCTCACACTCGACGAAGTTGTTGCGGTTGTGAAAGAGAAATTGTAAAATGGTAGATAGCGTCTTGAGATGGATGTTCTTGCTAAATTGTTAAATTGCTATATTGTGCTGGTTATCAGTGACTAGATTTAGCAATATGACAATTCAACAATTTAACAATTATTTTTTTAGTTTGGAGATGTCTGTTAATGGTTTCAGTAAAAATCGCAAAAGGCCAAAGCAAAGATTCAAGCTTCCGTAAATTTACCAAATTGGTTTTGGAGGAGGGTATTGTAGAAGAGGTGCGTGATCGTATGTTCTATAAAAGTCCTTCATTGATAAAAAAAGAGCAATCCAAGGAGCTTGCGAAACGAAGACGTAGTCACCATGACTAATTAATCATATGCTGACAATATATTGCTCGAGTGATTCTCGATACCGCGTCGACCGGAAGATGGTTCGTCGGTATGTGTCTGATTTATGGACAAACCGCGAACTGCCGAGCGGTGTTTTGAGTATTGTTTTTGTGGGGAGTCGTAAAGCGCGGGCTCTCGCAAAGGAATATCTTAAAGAAGACCAGGAACATCCGGTTTTGACGTTTCCGTATATTGCCCACGAACAAACGTTTCCGCAAAGTGACAATGAAGGTGTATTGCTCGGAGAGATTGTGGTGTGCTACCCGCAAGTCACACTGTACGCTGCAGAGCAGGATAAAGAAATCAATAAAGTCATCATGCAATTTCTGGATCATGCGATAAATATTTTGGCGCAGGAGTTTGTTAAACATAGTTCTTAGTTCTCAGTTCGCAGTTCTCAAAGAGTTCTTAAGTATTGGTTCTCAAACAATTGCTGTTTAGTACTTAAGAATTGAGAACTCTTTAAAAACTGAGAATTAAGAACTGAAAACTAACCATCTAACATGTACTATCTAAAATACCGCCCGCAAAAAATAGCCGATATCGATCATAAAGAACGTCGCCAGCTGCTTCTTGACGTTTTTTCTAAAAAAAACGACATTCCACACGCTTTCCTACTGGTTGGCCCGAAAGGAACGGGAAAGACTTCAACTGCTCGGATCATTGCTAAACTGCTGAATTGTCAGAATAATATGTTTGGGGGCAAGGGTACAAGTCCGGAGCCCTGTGGAGTCTGTGATAATTGTATGGATTTTGCCAAAAACCGTTTTTTTGACGTTAACGAATTGGACGCCGCATCAAATCGGGGAATAGATGATATCCGTGCTTTGAGAGACGGAGTGGGGTACTCTCCGGTCAAAGGGAAGTTTAAGGTGTACATAATCGACGAGGTTCACATGCTTACCAAGGAGGCCTTCAATGCATTGCTGAAAACGCTTGAAGAACCGCCGGCTTTTGTTGTATTTATTCTGGCAACAACAGAACCAAATAAACTTCCGGAAACGGTCGTTTCACGCTGCATCAATGTTGTTTTTAACAAAGCAACGCCGGACGAGCTTGTGCACTCGCTTGAACGAGTGGTGGTGGGAGAGAAACTCGTTCTTAAGCGTCCGGTACTTGAACTTATTGCCGATAAGGCTGGCGGGTCATTTCGGGATGGAGCAAAGCTTTTAGAGCTTGTTGTCCGTATGACGGATTTATCCTTGGAAAAAGTTCGTCTTGCTTTGTCAAATAATAGCGAAAAAAAACCAATCGAGCTTCTTCATTTATTGCTGAAACACGACAGCTCGGCTGCGATTTCATGGATATATGCTTTTGATAGGTCAGGCGGTTCTTCTGAATGGCTACTGTCGGAACTCCTCAAATTACTACATGATGGCTTATTGGTTAAAAAGGGTGTATCACTGGAGAATTCAGAATCGAATGGTGCCCAAGAGATAAGTATATATAAGTTAGGCGAGATTACTCATCAGATGAAGTTGCTTCTTGAAGCGTATCAGCAACTAAAATATGCGCCGATCGACAGTCTTCCGTTACTTATCGTGGCGGCGACGATCGAGGCTTCTCAAGAGTAAAGTATAGTGCGGCTGCTTTTTTGACCTTAACATTTTCCGCGAACATTTGCTGCAGTTTTTCCACCGGCACAATTTTTGTGAAAAGCGGACCGACTAAGGACCACTTTTTAGTCAGTATATACGAGAGCAGATAAGGGATCGATAGAAAATGTGCTAGTTCAATAATGCGGGATTGTTGCTTTGACAAGTACCCGACCGATTTTTTTACCTTGAAACCGGCATGTGCAAATGCCTGTTCCCACCCGGTCTGCGATAATAAATTAATGTGTACCTGTTTCTTGCGCCAGAATGACGCAGGTAAAACAACGTACCAATCCCACGGTTTTGCCATAACAGTTGTATAAAGCTTGCCGCCCGGTTTGAGGACCCGGTGCATTTCTTTCAGATTCAATGCCAAATCCGGAAGATGCTCGAATACACAGTTGCTGAATACGGTATCGAAAGATTGAGACGCAAAAGGCAATTTTTTCCCATCATATGAGACTAATTGGTCATACAAGTCATATGTGCGCGATTCTTCCAGAGACGTCTTGTTAACATCAATTCCGACAATGTGGGCATTTTTAAAAACTTTTGGGTAGAATCTCTGTAACGTGTCCAGAAAGAATCCGTCACCGCTTCCGAAATCAAGCACTTTTTTTGATAGTGTCATGTTTTGTTGGTAAAGCTCGATTTCGCGGGAGCGAATCAGTGCGAGAAAAAGTGGACGGTATCTCAAAAAGTATTTAAAGACTGACGGGTTCATAATAATGCTTATTTGTTAAATTGCTATATGGCTAAATTGTCACGAAGACAATAGTTGATCGTAAAATTGATAAGTTTTTTTGATGTCAAAGATTGTAGCAATTTTTTTAGGTAATTGAATATATTTTTTTCTGTTTTCTATGACCGTCTCCATTGTGGTTGCAAGATCGCGGACATCTTTTAGTTTACATATGAGCCCCATTCCGGATAGTTTGATCGGTACGCGCACCCCCGGCAGATCCGATGCAACTACGGGTGTTCCGGCGAGCAAAGCTTCAACTTGCACCATTCCAAAGGCTTCGGTTTTGTTTGTGGACGGCAGTACAATAACGTCAACCGCTTTATAAAAAGAGGCGAGTTCTTCGTGTGTGCGTGATCCCAGAAACCGCACGGTAAGCTTCTTTCTTTGAATTTGATGCTGTAACTCTTCAAAATACGGTTCCTCACCGACGACATCTTTACCGAACGGCCCAATACATAACAACGTAATCGAAGGATACTTCTCTTGGAGTAACGCAAGTGCTTCAAGAAGGTATGTAATCCCTTTTTCTTTTGAAACACGACCCGAGAAACCGATTATTGGAGTGGATAGTTTATAGTTATTAGTTAACAGTTTGGAGTAAGCGGGATCAGGAGAAATTCGCTCGACAGGGGGGAGCGTATATATAACCTTGTGTAGAAAATGCCTCAAAATGGGGCTGTTGGTCGCATAATCTTCTGTGTACGCAATTACTTTTGTCGCCAACATACAGGTGAGATATGCGGAAAAATTTGCCACGTATTCTATCAGTTTCGACAGAACCCCTTTTTCAAAAAACAGTTCACAATGATAAATAGCATACGTTTTCTTACCCATGATTTTTCCCCAGAACGCAGGGAAGAAGCCCTCAAATTGCGGGAGGTTTACGAATACGACGTCATTTTTTAGAACATGAAGAAAGGAAATGAGAGGGTAGAAAATGTTAATTAAACCCTTTGAGATACGAAAATGGGGAGTACAACGCGCAATTGCTAAATTGCTATATTGCTCGTTTGTTGGGAGGGAAGTGGTGTGTTTAAAAGTCAATACAGACACCTCGTGGTTTTTTGAAAGATACGTGCCGATTTTCAGCGGATAGTCGGTAAGACCAGAAAGATATGGGTGAAAATAGGTGGAGGTGAATAGAATTTTCAATTTTCAGTTCTCAATTTTCAATACTCAATGTTGTTTGCACCAATCAATCATGGTCTTCAGACCGGACTGATAACCGGTTTTTGCTTTCCATCCTAATGTACGTTCAGCTTTCCGGGTGTCTGCAACAAAATAGTCCTGATCTCCAAGGCGTTTTTTGTCGTAAGTAAGCGGGACGGTGTACCCGAAAATCTGAGCAAGATGATTAATCGCTTCATTAATACTCACAGAATTTTGAGGCCCGCCGCCGAAATTAAAAACCTGACCTGCAATTTTTGGTCCTTGTTGTAGGGCTTTTTCGTAGCCTTCCGCCAGATCCTCGACAAACAGGAGATCCCGCACTTGTTCGCCGGTACCATAAACGGTTATCGGTTTATGCCGTAAAAATTGCAAAGCAAAAAAAGCCAGCCAACCTTGGTCTTCGACACCATATTGGTGTGGCCCGTAAATACAGGATTGTCTGAAAACTATCGTGTTCATTCCGAACGAACGCGCGTAATCCAAAAAATAAAGATCGGCAGAACCTTTTGAACAGCCGTAGGGGCTATATAAATCTATCGGTGTGTTTTCGTCAATCCCGGTATGCTTGTCGATGTCAACTTTGGAAAGGTCACCATACACCTTGTTTGTAGAACTGTAGAGAAGAGTAGCATGCGGATTATATTTTCGTGCACTCTCAAGTACATTGAATGAGCCGAGTACGTTAATGGAAAAATCAGTTGCGGGATCGGTGAGCGAAGTTGTAACGGCTACCTGACCTGCAAGGTGAATAATTGCGTCTGCCTGCTTGACTTCATCGGCGATCTTTTTTTCGTCCCGGACATCGCCCTCGACGATTTTGATTTTGGATGACTTCTTTTTCAGAAATTGCGCATTGACGGATGAAGTCGGTCTGAAGAAGTTATCAAAAATTGTAATGCTTGAAGCGCGGTTGAGAAAGTGAAGCGCAGTGTTAACTCCGATAAAACCCGCGCCACCTGTTATCAACAATTTCATAACGGATATTATATAATAAAGTCTGAAGCTGTAAGGTATAAGTTGTAATAAAGTACAAAGCTGAAAGTTGTAATCATATACAACTTAATCAGTTACAGCTTGATTACAACTTGCAACTTACGCCTTACAACTTAATTTTCGGAGTGTAGTTCAGATGGCTAGAACGCTACGTTCGGGACGTAGAGGTCGGCGGTTCAAGTCCGCCCACTCCGACCGCGTCCCTCCGAAGTCCGCCTAATGGCGAGACGAAGGGGGACATTTCAATCTTTCCGGTTTCCCGACTTCGCTTTGCTTGTAGTGAAGGGTGGCAAGTCCCTTTTTTCTTTTTTTGCCAGGTTTTCCTACCCACACTTTATTAATAGACTGATATGTTAGTTGCACATGCCACTACCAACATCTTATAGTATTGACAAGATAAGCTCGAAATGATATATTATAGGCATTGTTATTAGTCTAAATACCTGCAACTAACATGGAAAAAGTACTAAAAGAACTCGGACTTACGGAAAATGAAGCACGTGTGTATCTTGCATTTTTGAAAAAAGGGGAGACAATGGCCGCAACCATTTCACGTCAACTTCGCATGGACAAGTCTTCTACCTATCGCGCAGTTGAAACACTCATCAAGAAAGATCTCTTAATCTCTAATTTTAAGAAGCGGGGAACTACCTACACAGCCACCAACCCCGAAGCACTAAACGCTATTCTTGAAGGTAAGCAACGCCAGCTATCATTGCAACAGGAACAGCTTAAAGAATATATAAAGAATTTAAAGAAGCAGGCAACTGAGGGAAGAGATACGTACATATTGGTAGAAACAGGTCTCGCCGCTGTTCAGCAGTCAATGCTTCGGACACTAGAATCCGCCAAAAAAGGGGACAAGCTTATTAAAGAGAAATACCGTCTTGATTTTCCGTACTTCGAACGACAGGATCACCGGGATTTCGTAAATAAGTTTGCCCAACAAAGAATTAAGGCAGGAGTTGCAATTCAACAGATTGTCGACTTTGCCGGAAAAGATCACTTTGCACCTATTATGAAAACGGACAAAAGTCTTTTGAAAGAAATCCGTCTTATGCCGGAAGACATGAAAAAAGATTTTGACGGACTGCGTATTGCAGGAGACCTTGTGACCATTATCAGCTTTGATAAGGAAAAGGATTATATCGTCGTAACCATTAATGATAAGTTTGTCGCACAGTCAATGAAGATGATGTTTGATTTTATATGGAACCGTGCTGAAAGTTACACTACACAGTCATGATAGAAGAGAGACTTATTCTACATGTTGCAAATCAGACATTGGATTTGAAAAACAATTTTCGTGTCACTTGGCATGCACGTGAGAATTTAGAGACAGTTAATGGAAGAGTTGAGCAATATGCTCAGTTAGTCGACATGTTAAACACGGCTCTTGTAAATAATGATGTAAGACTTATTCTTGCTCCACATGCGAGACAGCTTCTGAATCTTCTAAAACGAGCTCGAATTAATCGTTTACCATCAATTCAGGAAATGCAGAAGGATCCAGTATGGACAGTCCGACTTGGAAGGGCAATACATAACGCAGCTCCTATGATGACTCGAGGACAACTGCAACGGGATGGTCTTGGCGAATTTCGCAGCGAAGAACGAATAGATGTTACTTCTAATCCTGACTTATCTGAGGATCTGCTGACCATTGGCTTAATCGCACATCTACTTGAACAAACGTATTTTGTTTGGCTTCATCAACATGGAGTAGAAGTCAGGAAAGATGATATTCTTGCTTCCCTTGATGAAATGGCGCGCAATACTGCATTAACAGACGAGGTATCTCCGCTTGTTGAGCCATTTTCCGCACTTGGGTGGATAAAACCTGACAGAATACCAACTCTCATGGACCAGACACAACAGCTGAATATGCTTTTGGAGGCGAGAACCGGCGACAAAAAATACGTAAGACCATATGCAAATAAGAATCTACGTATGGTACGCTCTCGTGAAGATCTGACACCCGTAGATTTTGATGATGTAGGGATGTGGGAATACTCTTCGTTAGGAACGTATCTTTTAGGAAATGCCTTGTTTAATGTAATAAGCGGCTACCATTGGGATCCTGTAGAGAAACAGTACAATCCAACCCCTTGGATACAGGCAGATATTATAGCCACGGCTGTCTACAATAATCCAGTTGAGTTTTATGATGCAACACTTGGTAATGATCCTGATTTGCAAAGGAGGGATAGAGCCCAAATATACTTCTATCCGAAAGACGAAGCCGGCCTGGAATTTAGATTTCTACCTTTCGGACACAGCAATTGGAAACATACGGATTTACGACTGATGTCACTGGGGACGAGTATTAAAGAACTAGAAGCGATTGTCAATCGTGCACATCGGACAGTTCCAAAATTAAGTCGTCTTATGGACTGATGAAGTGTATGCTAGAATGACCGTATATGGGGAAACACATTGGAGTCAAGACTCTCGTTCCACTCGTATTGGTCGGAATCCTGATTTTAGTACTGACACTTTCTTCTGGAAAATTAATTTCATTTAGTCCCAAAGCCGCTGCTGTTAAAGCAAATCTTGTTGTAGATGCCAAAAAGTATATCGGTCTCATGCCGAAAAATTGGAAGGATCTCGCACAGGGTGGAGAAGAATCGGGTGTCCGAATGTTTGATGCTGTTGTTGGGGATGTCCGCTTGCTTGCTCCCCGTTACATCCGAATTGATCATATGTATGACTTCTATGAAGTTGTATCGCGCAACTCCGCCGGAGCCGTGCAATTTGATTGGAGCAAACTGGATATGACGGTCTGCGATATTTACCGGACCGGAGCGAGGCCTTATTTTTCACTCGGATATATGCCTCCCACCATGGCTGCAGACGGTTCGCTCATCGGTGTTCCCAAAGATTGGAACGAATGGTCGTTGTTGGTGCAAAAAACTGTTGAGCGATACTCCGGAAAAAATACCCGTTTATGCGGGGGAATTTATGGAGATTGGCTGAAGGATATTTATTACGAAGTGTGGAATGAACCGGATCTTGAGGGATTCGGAAAGTGGAATATTTACGGCGGCAAAGATTATAAACTATTATACTTTTACTCGTCTCAAGGAGCGACTCGAGCCGCCGAAGTAAATAATTTTTTTCTCGGTGGTCCGACCACGACGCGACCGTACGCATCGTGGCTTCAGGGGTTATTGCGGTACGTCAACCAACAAAACTTGCGGCTTGATTTTATTTCCTGGCATCATTATTCCAAAAATCCGGACGATTTCTCTCAGGATGTCATTAATGTTGACTCATGGATGCGGGGAGCGGAATTCGCACGTTTCCGAACGTTGCCGAAGGTTATTTCGGAATGGGGATACGACTCGGATGTCAATAGTATTGCAGACACGAACGTGGGAGCTGCACATACTATTGCGGCGATCCGCAGTCTCATTGAACAGCAAGTTGAACACGCGTTTACCTTTGAAGTAAAGGACGGCTTGAACCCCAGTTGGGGAGTGTTAACGCATGATGGAGTAAGAAAGCCTCGGTATTATGCATTGTTACTGCTCAATAAACTGAGCAAGTACCGGTTAGCAGTAAACGGCGAGGGTACCTATGTGAAAGCAATAGCTTCCACAGCACCAAACGTTGTTTCACTCGTTCTGGTGAACTACGATACCCAGCAAGCGAATACAGAAAACGTCCCGTTTCAGGTGACCAATTTAGACAATGGGTCGTACAGTGTCACCACTACGGATTTGCTAAATGATGCGGTAACTGAGGCAGTAACCGTTCAGAATAATCAGCTTTCCCGGAATTTAATCATGCCACCGAACTCGGTATTTTCTGTTGAAATTGAACGAAAGGAACAGTAAGGTTAAATAAGTTCGACCGACCGGGCGTATTGAGTTACTAACTCGTTGGTGAGATCGGAAAGCTTTCCCAGAAGGACGTGTGAAAGGTCCGTGTCAGCCAGCGCTTGCTGTAGTCGCGGATCATTTTGCGAAATCTCAACGATAATCTTTTTCCAATCGGGATTCAGGATTTGCCCGTTGTTTTCCGGAACAGGAAGCGACATTTTTTCGTACATCATTCGGTTCATCAGATTTTCAGCAAACGGAGCAAGCTTTGTAAGCAATGCTGTGTGAACGTCAACAGGTTGATATGGCGTATACCGTGAACTGAATGCTAATATTCGTTTCCTATCAACAAAGCGGCCAACTTCGGAAATATCAGATAGTTTGAAGAATTCGTTCAGCAGTAAGCCGCCGGTTATTTTGTTGCTTACAAATGCTGCTGCTTGATCTGCTACCAAAGGCGGTAGGCCTGCAGCGCGGGACCGAAGCGGAGTATGAACAAAATGTACAAACTCTCCAGTCATAAGGTGAACAACGTCTTCGTACGTTGTTTTTCCGTCTGCAAGTTCCTTTTCAAATCGCTCGAACCATCGTGAAGCCTGTGATTCGAAATACGTAATGTCTCTTTTTTGCAATGAAGCAATGAGTGTTTGTTGCATAGCCGGAAAATGTGATTGGAGGAGGGTAGTTATCGCTTGTTTTTGATCTGTATATGCTTCGGTGTAGGTGGGAAATTGTTTGCTGGAGTTTTCTGCAATTATGTTAATAATGTGTTTTTCGTGCATGTGCACATAGGCAATTGTTGCCAAACGCCTGCGAACGGTTTCCGGCATAATTTCTCCTAATTGCATATAGAGCACTTCTGCGGGCTGAAGGAGTTTGGTTGTAAGATCCGTATGTCTTTGACTGAACTCCGCGCCAGCGGTTGATGTGTGCCATTCGTGTTCAAGTACTGTCTCAGTAGTTCCTTGCTTGAATAGGTCCGAACTCATGTCTGTAAGTTCTTCAGTAAATCCACTCGCGGTTGCAAATTGTTTCTCGTTTACCTGAGTTTGTGTGAGCAGGGTATCAAATCCGAATTGTTCTGCGACGCGGCGTATTTTCTCATACTCATATGCGGTAACCGTTACAACGGTTGTTTTGCTTCCGTCTGACTTATCAAATCGCATATTAAGTGAGTGATTACGGGGTATATGACTTTCAGGAACTATGCGGAATGTAAGTTTAGATTGTGGAGAACTACCCATAATGCGTTGTCGTATGTCATGAACAAGAGCTAAATCCTCATGTGTTATCTTGGTTTTCTCAAGCGTATTCCACCAGCGGTTGAGTATTTCTTTCCGTTCGTTAGGGTCCTCAAACGAATAATGTCCGGCGTTCTCAAATTCAATTACTAACTGACTCTGTAATTCCTGTATCACTTCATCTGCGGTCATCGGCATACACGATGCCTGAATACGGTTTTTAAGATATGCGAAACGATTGTCAAAATGTTGTTTTACTGTTGCATAAATAGACAAAGCGTCTGCTTTTCCTAACGCAATTACTGGAGGCAATCCGGAGCTGTATTCAATATCTTTCCACCCGTCCCGGTAACCTTCGCCCAATAAACCAATAACATCGGTTATCGCGTCGTTTGCGGCTCTTACAATAACTTCCCGATGTGCATGTGCAAGCTTATCTACAATATCTTGACTGAGAACTCCGTCCCTGACAAGTAATTCAGTCAGTGTCTTTCCAAGAAGCGCATTGAAATCCGGAGTCCTGTCACCAATGAGGGGAATTTGCCCCAGCGTGGTCAACAGTTTAAGTCCGCCGAACCCGTTGCTCATATGACTTCGTGCTTCCATATCTGATGCAGGCATGAGGGCTAGGCAGTTAAGAGAGGGGTATTTTGCTTGAAGTAGTGCAGCCACATCTCCCCCTCGCGAGTGTCCGATAAAATTATTGATTCCGAGTATCGAAAGCATGTCTTCGTAAAACATAGCTGCGCGCCCGCTGTTAAACAATTCCTTATTCGGTAGATCGGTGATTTTTTTGGAATTGTATGCTCCTTCAAAATGGAGTGAAGGAAGTACAAATACAGATCCATGACCACGTCCGCTTGATTCAATAAGATCATCCAGCATTGTTGTACCGTTCCCGTTTTTATGTATATCAACCATTTCAAAAGTATTACCGGTCCACCCAGCAGTGACCGCTACCGATCCAAAATCTTGAAATGGTTTCCGATGCTCGTCCGCGGTTACTTCTTGTGAACGGACGGCAAAAGCAATAACCGGAGGCTCTACGTTGTATTCTTTGAGCCGGTATTGGGCAAATGCAGCAAGTTTGTCTGTCTCTTTACCGAGTATTTGCATTAACGTTTCAAGGGGCATTTTATAGTAGTAATAAACTGTTTCGGTACCCGGAACTTTCCGTTCCTGTGGAGATTCGAATGCCCGATCAAGAAAATTAACATCGACACCTTCTGAGGCCCGCACCCGTCTGATGCGTTCTACGTGCCGCGAGACTTCTTCGAAACGAGCTTTTGTTCCAAAAAGCGCATTCCAATCGACCGGCCCGAGCTCCTGCGAAATTTTGAAATCACGAACCTGCGGTTTATCTACTACCGGAGTATGAAGGTAAGTAGGAAGTTCTTTCTTGTGTTGAGAAACTGTTTCCAGATCTACTGTTTCTTCCATAAAAACAGTATAACAAAATGTGCTTATTTCTCGATCTCTCTGAGAATTTTTTCCACCTCTTTGTCATTAATCCTGTGATGGGGGCCACGATGTGACAGGAGCGCGCCCGAGAATGTCTTGGGGATATGCATTAATTCGTGCACCAGTGTTTTCATTTTGTCGCGGGGATGAAGCTTGTCGAACCGCTTGGAATTTACTTCGATAATGTAGTGGGGAGGAATGCCTACGACCTCGGTAAACAGTTTGGCCATGCCCCAGATGCGGGCAATTGCGCGGGTTTGAGCGTCGAAACTGCGGATGCAATAAATGCGTTCGGGTATAACATGGTCAAATCCGAGTTTGTCGATTAAAATATCAACTTGTTTCTTTATTTCCGGGGCAATTTCATATTTCATATTCGTATTCTACACGCTTCTCGATCATATGTAGTATTTTTACTGTGTTGCTCGTCAACTTGTTTTCTACGCTCCGTGGGACCCCTCCCGAGAACGGCTCCCTCCCAAGTCGCCGAAAACAATTGCCTTCGCAACCCGGTATTTGGCAATATAGCAATTTAACAATCTAACAATTTCGCTAGATTTCGGTACAATACCTCCATGAGAATTTACCCATTGTTTTTTGTGCTTATTTTTTACAGCCTCCTGGCTACAGTCTACAGTCTACAAGCATATGCTATTTCCGACCCAACAGCAGTTTCTAATAATAAATTCGGCATTCATATCGCGACAGCCGATGAGCAGGATATAACTGATGCCGCGAAGCTTGTGAACTCGTCAGGCGGTAATTGGGGGTATGTTACCGTCACCATTCAACAAAACGACAGGGAAATCGGAAAATGGCAGGATGTTTTTAACAAGATGCGCAAGCTGCGTCTCATCCCCATCATCCGTATTGCAACTGAACCTGATGGGGGAAATTGGCGGAAACCGACTATGGAACAAGCGGCTGGGTGGGCAGAATTTCTCAATAAGCTCAACTGGGTAGTCAAAAACAGATATGTTATTTTATTTAACGAGCCGAACCATGCGACGGAATGGGGCGGAGAAGCAAATCCTGAAGAATATGCCGATGTCGCTTACTCATTCGCATCTGCACTAAAAAAAGCGCACCCGGATTTCTATATTATGCTTGCGGGTTTTGATCAGGCGGCACCGCTTGCACCTCCTCAATATTTTGATGAACGGAGTTTTCTTTCCCGCATGTCACGCCATCTTGCAGACAACGAAAAGGACCTGTTTGCTCTCGTTGACGGGTGGTCCTCCCACAGTTATCCGAATCCGGGATTTGTCGGTAGTCCCTACGACGAGGGAAAAGGGACAATCCGGGGTTATGAATGGGAGCTTTCGTATCTTTCAGAATTAGGGGTCTCCAAAAAACTTCCCGTATTTATAACTGAAACCGGGTGGGATAGAAAGGGCAGTATGGATGAAGAGAGAGTCGCAGAAAATTATAGAATAGCATACGAATCGGTTTGGTTACCAGATAAGCGCGTTGTAGTGGTTACTCCGTTTATTCTTAATTATCAGGGTCATCCGTTTCTGGGTTTCTCGCTACGGAAGTTTGAAAGCTCCGAGTACTATAAATCTTTTGAAACCGTTGCAGATATTCCGAAAGTCAGCGGAGAACCGGAGCGTGTATCTAAATTCGAAATAACGAGTTTTCTTCCAACTCAACTCGGTGCGGATTCACGATTCAATATGTTGCTTAAAATCAGAAATACCGGGCAAACTATTTGGGATATCGAACAGGGCGATGAGTTTGCGCTTGTATCTGATTATGAATTCAAGTACTTTTTCCCGGTAATTTTGGAAACGGAACCCGGCGTCCAAAAGGATGTTTCATTTACGATTCAGACCCCTGAAACAATCGGATCGTATCCGATGCAGATAGCCCTACTGCACAACGGCAAAGCACAAAGCACATGGGAATGGCAAATGAAAGTAATTCCAAACATTGATATCGCAATTCACTATTCATTGGGGTTGGGCGTGCTGCAAAGCAAAACAGGTTTTCAGGTTGAGATATACGATCCGCAAGAACACTTGGTTTACAAAAAATCAGGGATAACCGGCGATAATGGGGAGATTCTTCTCAAAAAAGTCAAGAATCTTGCGGTGGGTGAGAAATATCGCATTGTTTTATTAAAGCAATTTAATCTGCCGAGACAGGAATTTGTGGTTGCAGGGCAAAAAATAAATTCAGTGAAAATGAAAACTTTATGGCCGGTTGACTGGGATAAAAACGGTAGGTGGACTTTGCATGATTTGGTGTGGTTCATCAAATAATGGAGCGAGTTGGGCTTATTTTCGGGTAGCGAACAAAATGCCAAATGTGGTGTGTACCGGGTTCTCTTGATAGGTGACCGTGAAATGTTCTTTTTTGAGTAGTGCAATCATCTTCGTAAATTGTTTTCGCATGCTCTCATCAAAGGTATGGTATTCCATAACAATTGTCCTAACTTTTTTAAGTACGTCGGAGGAGGCAGTAAACAGTAACGGATACTCGCACCCCTCACAATCAATTTTCAATAAGTCGCAGGAGTTGATTTTGTATGTTTGGAAAAGCTCCTGTAACTTATGAGCACCGACGGGCGCAATCTCAATGTTTGGTGCCCGATTAATCGCAATGTTGTTTCGTAAACGCTGCACAGTCTGCGGATTAATTTCGCAGGAAACAATTTTTTTGGATTTAAAGCTGTTCATAATGGAGAAATCACCGAAGCCAGCCCCCATATCAACAATAATCCAATTCTTACCGATGCCCCTGTATTGTTCGTAACACTTGTCGATAGCAACCTCTTTAAGTGTCCACAAATCGGCAAATGAAAACAGATCAAACCTCATGCCATTATGTAACATAATACGGACCGGTTTTTTAAACAGCAAAAACGGGATCATGTGCCGGTTTCTGATTTCTTTTAAAAGCGTCACAACCGACGAAATATAGTAGGGAATAGCGGATTTAAGTTTCATTGTTCTAGTTTCAGTATGAATTGTCGAGCGGTAAAATTTGGTTCTTTTTGGAAAACGATAACCTTGGGGTGATCATAGACGGTAAACGCTTCTTCCGACCAGTCGTCAGGAAATTTAATGCTGAATATTCCGAAGTCAAGAGTCGGATAACTGGTAAATTCCGCGATTTTTTTATATCCCAATTTTCCGGCGAAAAGCAATTCATAATACCGTTTTCCTACCGGATAGTGTGGGGAAGTGGGAATACTGCCCCATGCGCGGTTACTGGATAACACGAGGTAATCTGAATACTCAAGTTTCTTTGCGATTGTTTCCCACTTGAGTTTGCTTTCCGGCCAAAAAACATCCAGCGCTATACCACGGAATGTTTTTGTCGAATTCGGAAGCTGTAACGGCAACGGGTCATCCCAGTTTTCCCATGCGAAAGTACTGAGGTCAGGGAAGTTGTGGTGCATCCACACAGACGCTGTAACCCGTGAATGGGGAACGGTGTAGATATGAACGAATGCGGCAGTCCATATGAAGCCGATAAAAAATATTCCGGCTCGTATTCTTCGACTCGTAATCAGTGAAAGAGTATATCCTGCACCGACAGCAAAAAAGGGATACAAGAGGAAAAAATAACGCATCGAATTGACGATTTGAAAGCTTTGATACAAAAACATCCCGGCAACCCAGATGACGACCGCGGTTATAATGAAATTGTCGTGGGTAAATCTGAAGCGACGTCGCAATTTTGAAAGTGAGAGAGTCGCCAACAGAAAAAAAACCGGACCGATACCGAAGAAAAACATGTTTTGCAGGCCGAACCAAAATTGCTTTGTTTGCCATTGTATTCCGGGTGGATAGAATCCTTCCCGCGATGCCGAAGCCTGAAGTTCTTTTATATTTGCCAGAACCTGTTTATTGACAAACGGGAGTAAAAGGTTGGCAGATTGGAAGAAATACGGATCAGCAAATCGTAAAGTGGTATATGCGGTCCCAAGAAAAATAACCAAGTTATAGATTGCTTTTTGCCAACCGATTTTTTTCACCTGCAACAGAATCATGACAAGTATGAGCGGCAGACCGTATACAACATTAATTTTGCTTGCCATTGCGAATCCGAACAGCACACCGGCGGGAACCCAAAGGTTGTAAATTAACGCTGTTATTGACCATGCAAAAAATGCGGTGACAAAGGTGTCTGTCGTATAAAAATGAGATTGTTGGATGGGAAGGACGAACACGGCATACATGAGTGCTCCGTAGAGAGCCACCTTATGTTTCTTTGGTGAATGCTGCAAAAACTTTTTTACTGCAAAATAAATTGCAAGTACAACTGAAGTATCAAAAAGTGCACTTAACGGTCGGCCGACAAATCGAAGATAGGAGTAGCTATCCAAGTTGACGAGTGTGGCGACAAACTTTGTAAAAATCAACGGGAATCGTCCGTATACAAAAAAACTGTAATTCTGATTATAAGGATTCAGTGGGGAAGTTTGCGGATCAAAGTATGAAAGCAAAGTTTTCGGCCAGGATAAGGCAGTGGTGACCATGACCAAAAACCGTTCGTCAGGGTGGAGGTAGTGACCCTCATCCCAATCAAGTCCGATGAGGCGTAACACGAGTGCAATGGCGATAACCGCAAGCAAACCGACCCACCATTTTTTTGCGTGATGTGTTATACTTTTTATCGTCTTATTCATTACAAGTTTAAATTGTATCACATGTTTAATCCCTTTAAGGCAATGGGTGATTTGAAAGATTTTCAGCAAAAAGCACAGGCAATGCAACATGCACTCGCACAGGAAGAAGTTACTATTGAACGTAACGGCGTTAAGATTGTCATGAGCGGAGATCAGAAAGTCCGATCGATTGAAGTAGACGGAGTTTTAGAGAACCGTATTGCAGAAGCATTCGCCGAGGCTATCAAAAAAACACAGGAAATTGCCGCACGAAAACTTCTTCAAATGCAGGACCAGGGATAAAACTTAGTCGTAAGGTGTAAGCTGAAAGTTGAAGTAAAGTCTAAAGTTGAAAGCCGTAAGTCTTGCAACTTCATCAGTTGCAACTTGATTACAACTTACGCCTTACGACTTACAACTTCTTTTTGATAATATCGATCGCTTCCCTCAGGTTTCCTCCGTGGTGAGGATGTTTGATAAATAACAAATCAACCAGGTTATGAATCCAAATGACCGTCGCATTTGTTTTTTCCGTCAGGTGTTTCACAATATCCCAATTGTCTTCAACGTAATAATCCAATTTAAGCTCTTTGATCAGGCGTTCTTTAAACGTGTGAGGTTGTTCGTCACCGATATTCTGTATGATTTTTTTAATGTTCGTGACGTCAAATTTTTTCAGAAGCTTGTCCAGATCATTTTTCAAAAAGCTTAAGCGGGCTGTGATTATATACACTTCATAATCGGGGTGGTTCACGAGTCTGAGAAAATCATCAAATCCCTTATTGGGCATCAAACTTGATTTGTGTAGCAAAGCCGCTATTGTTTGCGAAAAACCGTTTTTGGGAACGTAGAATTTAGTTTTTTTTATACCCAATACATGTCGCTTAAAAAAATAGATGAACGGGCGTATGACGCGAGCCGGGTTATAAAAGAGGACTCCGTCAAAATCAAAACCAACTCTTATTTTTCGTTTGACCATGTATTGTTTAACAATTTAACAGTTTAGCAATATCGCAACCCTCCTAATGGCGAGGCAAGTTTAACAATATATCTTGCTATCTTTTGTGTATTCTACTAAAATCATAATCATGCAACCACTGGTTTTTTCTGGATCATCTTCTCCAGAGCTTGCGGCACGGTTTGCTGGTCTCAACAATTTTGCTATTGGGTCGCATAAGGTGGTGAGGTTTGCAAATTCCGAAGTCAAGGTAACTGTAGAGCAAAATGTTCATGACGTAGACTGTTTTATCGTCTTGTCTACTTCCAATCCGACAGACATGCATGTTATGGAACTTGCGTTTACTGTGGATGCGCTTAAACGTGAAGGCGCAGGAGAAATCACGTGTGTCATCCCGTATTTTGGGTATGCACGGCAAAATATTCAGCATCTTCCGGGAGAATGTGTCTCGGCACACGTTGTTATCCGTTTATTGGAAAGTCTGAAAGTCAATAAGGTGATTGTTGTTGATTTGCATGACGAAGGAACAGCGGGAGTATTTTCTATACCCTTTAGAAGTATCAGTGTATTGCCATACCTCGCATCGCGGATTTACGAAAATCTTGGGATTACTGCCTACACAGAGTCTTCAGTTGTTATCGCGTCACCGGACCAGGGGGGAATAGAACGGGCGCGAAAATTTGCAGAAGCTTTCTACAAAAATCTGAAAGGTTATGATTTAGTAACCGTTGAAAAGAAACGGAATCTGGCCAATATTCATGACTCGAAAGCTATGGAGCTGTATGGTGATGTGCAGGGAAAAACGGTGATTTTCGTCGATGATATTGCAACAAGCGGCGGTACTATTATCCATGCATCAGAGCTTGCATTGTCTAAAGGGGCAAAAGAAGTGTATGCGGCGGTGGTGCACCCTGACTTTGGTCCCGGTATTCCCGAAAAGATTCAAGTATCGACTCTTACGCGTTTTTTTACCACAAATACGATCGAAAAAACTGTGGAAGACCTGAAGCCGTACTCTAAGATTGAGGTGATCGATATATCCGAAGTACTCAAGGTTTAGTCGTTACTAAGCTGCTCGTTACATTGTTTCTTTGGCACTCCGTGAAGATTCACGATTAATCGTGTTGTAGTAGAATCTTCAAGTCGGCAGAAACAAGTAACTTCACAGCTTGTAAACGTGTAAAATACTAGTTATGAATTTACCGAAACCGTTACAGGAAATAGTCGATCAGTTTGAAGCCCTTCCGGGTATTGGTCATAAAACAGCAAGTAGGTTGGCGTTTTACCTTCTGAACGTTCCACAAGACCGGCTTGCGCGTTTTGCAGGGGCACTTACCGACTTGAAACTGAAAACGAAACGGTGTTCGGTTTGTTTTAATCTTACCGAAGAAACTCAGTGTGCCGTATGCTCGGATCCGAATCGTGATCAGCATACAATCTGTGTGGTGGAAGAAGTGCTTGATCTCATCGGGATAGAACAGACTAAGAAGTTTTCCGGCGTGTATCATGTTTTATTTGGCCGGATTGATCCCCTGAATAATCTCGGTCCGGACGATATTTTGTTTCCTCAGCTTCTTGAAAGGATAAAGAAGGAGGGAAAGGAGCTGAAGGAGGTAATATTGGCAACAAATCCCAATATGGAAGGGGAGACGACAGCAATGTATATGAAAAACAAACTCGAAGAACTTCAAAAAAATATGGGCACTTCATTCAAAATCACCCGACTAGCATACGGCTTACCCATCGGGGCAAGTATCGAGTATGCAGACTACGGAACACTAGGTAGAGCACTGGAAAACAGGAATGGGTTTTAAAAACCACGCTGGCTGCTTGGTGGTATCAACTCAATAGGTAATACCTGATATTGTCCGTTTACTAAACAAAGTGCGGCAACTTGTGAATTAATTTTCCAACCCTCATTCGTTTTAATCATAAAGGATCGAGGAATATCAAGAATCCTGTCTTGAGAATTTTGAGTCATCCCGGTATATAACCCGAAGGCTGGGTCTCCCTCAATTATCATTGATGGAGCTAATTCCTGGCTTGCAAGTAGTACATACCCTTCGTCCATAACAACTTCAACACCACGAGGCAAAACGGAACGTCCTGGAGCGTAATCAGGGTGTGCTCGCGCATCATCAATATAGACTCTGATGTATTGCGCATGACGTGGAACATTTTCGTGAAATTGCTTAAGTCTTTCAACCAGAGTTCCTTGATATCCTTCAGCTATGAGTGCGCTGACTACCATTCCGAGAGTTCTCGTCAAGCTATGATCTTTCGCAGAAATTCGTAACAGCTCTCTATAATCACTAACATAAGTGTGGGGCCTATCAAGTAAAAGCATACTTTATTATATCACAACAGTCTAGACTCTTAAATTACTATCTAGTTTATTTTATTGCTGTTCTATAGTATGATTTACACATGAAACAAACTATTTTTTCAGGAATGCAACCGACAGCTCAAGCTCCTCATATAGGAAACTACTTGGGGGCACTTCTTCCCAATAGGGAAATGCACAAGGAATATAATTCCTATTACTTTATTGCAGACTTACATGCTATTACCATTCCTCAGGACCCGAAGGCGTTTAAAGAAGCAATTTATGCGAGTTATGCAATGTTGCTGTCAGTAGGTATGGATCCCAAATCGTCCACTATATTTGTGCAATCACAAAATCCATATCATAGTGAATTAAGTTGGATTTTGAATTGTTTTACACCCATGGGTAGTTTGTCGCGGATGACTCAATTTAAGGAAAAATCGGAGAAGCAAAAAGAATATGTTTCCGTCGGATTATTCGATTATCCGGTTCTTATGGCTGCAGACATTCTGTTGTATGACGTTTCCACGGTGCCTGTTGGAGAGGATCAGACACAACATGTGGAGATAACACGGGATATTGCGACTCGTTTTAACGGCAAGTACGGCGAAACATTTATTTTGCCACAGGTTAAGATTGTTAAAGACGTGGCGCGGATTATGAGTTTGCAAGACCCCACAAAGAAAATGAGTAAGAGTGACGAGAATCAGAATGCAACGTTATTCTTGCTTGATACCAAGGAGCAAATTGCTAAGAAAATCGGTTCCGCAGTTACGGATTCAGAACGTACGATTGTTTTTGATAAGAATCGCAAAGGACTGTATAACTTGCTGTCCATATACAAGAGCGTAACAGGAAAAGACGAGTCGGTTATAGAAAATGAGTTTAAGGGTATGGGATATCGCGAGTTCAAAGAGGCAGTGTCTGAAGCAGTATGGGGCTTGGTTAAGCCAATACAAAGCACATACCACGAACTGATAAATGACAAGCCGGCGCTTGACCGTCTGATGAAAGAGGGTGCGGCAAAGTCAATTGCAGTCGCAGAGAAGAAGGTGAGGGAAGTGAAAGAAAAAATAGGGTTTATTTTGTAGACCGCGGCGGTAGTTCAGTTGGTAGAATGCCTGCTTCCCAAGCAGGAGGTCGCGGGTTCAAATCCCGTCCGCCGCTCAAAGGGTTCGATTCCCCGCCCGCTAACGCCTGAGCGTAGCGATGGCGGGCAGGCCGTATCCCGCTCACGTACTCGACTCTTTACGGGTTTAAGACAAGTTTTCCGTATCGTGCTGTTAATACTGAGTTAACTGTTTGAACAGGAATTCTTTGGCACATCGATTGATAATTTTGGGATATCCAGCGGAACAAAGGATAAAATGAGTCTTGCGGTCTTACTGTATTAACTCTATTAAAGCGTGCAATATATCTTTCTAAATTGAGGAAAATATAGTTAAGTATAGTCGTCTGAGTTGTTTGGTCAAAAACTTGGGCCGCATCGAGCACCTCATTAACTCTACTCGGGAATGTGGGAAGCTTGTCTACGTCAAGTACCACTCGATCAATTTTAACAGGGTGAGCAAGATTACCTTTAATTGAGCTTAGTACAAAACCTACAGCATTGTGCTCACCAAATATTTGGTCAAGTAGAGCCATATTCTCACGCGTCACTTCGTCTGCAAACCGCGTATCGGTCATTAAGGGAAGAGAACGAAGGCTTTCGAGCGCCCGCATTGCGAGGGAGGCATCATTTTGAAAGTCGTTGATACGGCTTCTATAAAATTCAACGGCTTGACGAAACTGAACTTTTGCCTCTCGACGTCGAATTGGATCGTTTTCAGGCTTAATCAGTTCTAAATAACCTTCCTTTTTTGGCATGCCGAATTATATCAGGGGTTGCGGCTGCTGTCAACCTATAGTAAATAGTACGAATATGTTTTGCGCGTACTATTGTTTTTTAAGTTCAAGAATGAATCTGCCCAAAGGTGACCACCGATTAGATTGGGTATCGATTGTATGTGGATTGTATAGTTGCATATCTACCGGCGTAAAGCCGAACTCCTGTGCTTGGCCTAATATAAGTTCAGGTGTTGCAGGGTACTCGACCATAAAAATATGTCCTCCGGCGTTTGTAATTTGAGCTATTTGATCTATCCACGGACCATGCCCGGTTTTCGAAGCAGGAAATAACTGTTGAGTGTTTGCAACGATTTCACTTGTAGCAAGATTAGAGTCTTTAGGACGGTAATAAATTTTCATGTGGGTCGAGATTTGGGAATTAACGAGAAGGGAACCATGTGGCCGTATTAATCGTTTTAGCCCGCGGAACATGGCAACGCGATCGGTCGGGCTTATGAATACGAGCGCATCTTTAGTTAGAGCTCCTTCAAATGAATACGGAGCAAACGGTAGGCTTGTTACTTCATGGAGAACTCTGCGGTCCGCATATGCATTTTGTAGCATGAAAAAAGAAAGATCTGCAGCAACTGTCGGGTATCCTAACCCGCGTAGTGTATGTGCTTCAATACCTTGGCCTGCTGTCAAATCTAATATCCTTCCTGGCGTAGGTAAACGACGAGCCCAGGGAAGCAAGATCTGTGTATTAAACGGTTCTTCGGGAATATTAAGTCGCAAATGCTCATCCTGATCAAAGACTTGGAATTCTGCAACTGAACTCATATTTATGTCTGGCTTAATTTGTCGCATTATAGCAACTCAATAAGCCATTCTTCAACTCGACTTTCTATTCATTATAATTCAGTGATCACACTTACTTCAGTTTACGTATGTGTTGTGATATAATTCACCAGGTCAAAAAAGTGACTACGGGTTGTTACAGCAACCAATACATAAAAAATATGTAGTTAAAAAACAAAACATGGTTGTAATTTCAGAAGCAAAAACACTAGGTAAACGTCTTGAACAGAGATATCCGAGCAGCGGAGACGGCTCTCTGGATTGGGATTGGCAAGCGTCGAGAGTAAACCCTCAGCTTTCTCCATTCGCAAATGATCTTACTCGTGAAGTAACCCATCTCATTTCGGATTTACAGCATGTGGCGTTGGGAGACATTGAGACACTTCGACTATTACGGATGGTTAGAATGTTAAAAGACCCCGCAATTCGAGAAGAAGTCGCAAGTGGGAGAATAACTATCGCCGCTATTAAGCCGTGGGCGAACAGAACGAAAGTAGGCGATTTGGATGATAGCGAGTTGGTCACAAATACTGACGTTGCTGCAGAATATTATCTTGTTAACAGAGAAATTAAACTACCACTACAAGTAATTGCCCGCGTATCTTTTAATCTTTCGCGCGAAGACTTGATGGAATTTTATCCGAATGTTTACAAAGCATTAATCGAAAAAGCGTCTCTTGCATTTCCTGGGAAGCAAACTCGCTGGGATGATTTTGTAGATTATATGACAAGCGGGCCTGTAACATTTCTCGTTCTGCATGATGGGGTAGGCGCAGTGGAAGAGTGGAGAAGACAGTTGGGGGCAACGGACCCCAAAGCGGCACATCCGGAAAGTTTGCGGGGTCGTTTTGGAGCTTCGATCGGTGCGAATGTAGGACATGGTAGCTCTGATGTAGAAAGTGTTGTTGCAGAATTTGACTGGGTTGCTAGTAGGCTTGGCAGGCTTTTGCGAAACAGTGGAGATGTGTATCCTGACGAAGCTGATCTTAAAAAAAGCGGGTTAATACCATATGAAGCACGGCTTATTGCAATTGGACGGATTCCGTGTACGCCAAAACTCAGGGCAGTGTACAAAAATGCCCAAGCAGAAATCCATTCGGTTGAATTCTTTTTAAACAATTAGTCAGTCGAGTAGTTTCTTATTAGTTGGTCTTTCAATTTTTCCAGACTCTTGTCATCGATTATTGAAATAAACTCAGGTTTTTTACTGATCTTTTTAACTTTTTTGGCAAATTCTTTCTTCTGTTTATCATCTAACTCATCTGCTTTGGTAAATAAAAGTATTTCAGGAATATCCAAAAGCCGTTTATCAAACGCACCTAATTCGTTGCGAACAGTTTCGTAATCTTTTACTGGGTCGTCGCTCGTACATGATACGCAGTGAACTAAGAGGTGAGTGCGCTCGATGTGCTTCAGAAAGTGGAATCCTAGTCCGCGGCCCTGTGATGCCCCTTCAATAAGACCGGGAATGTCTGCGAGAACTATCTTATTTTCAGTGCCGAACCCGCTGAGCGGGTTTCCAGGCACGCTGAGCGTGCCTAGATTGGGCTCGAGTGTTGTGAAGTTATAATCGGCAACTTGTGCATTTGCTTTCGTAAGCGCATTCAGTAAACTGGACTTTCCGACATTTGGAACTCCGATAAGCCCGACGTCGGCAATAAGCATAAGTTCTAATTCGTATTTTTTCTCTTCACCCGGTTTACCCGGTTCGAATTCCATGGGAACCTGGTTTATCGCACTTCTGAACTCCCAGTTTCCTTTACCTCCGCGTCCACCTTTTACCAGAAGTACTTCTTCGGTATCCGAAAAAATCTCCACGAACTCTTTAGTTGTGAGGTTTGTGACCCGGGTTCCAAACGGAACTTTAATTACTATGTCTTCACCATTTGCGCCGGTGCACTTATCCGATCCTCCGGGAACTCCGTCGTTTCCATGAATATAGGGATTTTCTTTATATTTTTTCAGATAACGGATGTCATTGATTCCTGTGACATATACGGCTCCACCATTTCCGCCATTACCACCATCCGGTCCGCCGTGTGGCCGGTATTTTTCATGCAAAAAAGAGACTTTTCCGTCGCCTCCTTTTCCTGCAACAACCGTGATTCGTGCTTTGTCAGTTAACATGGGTTTATTATACCGTATTTATTGATACAAAGCGCAGGATATTGCATTCTCGAATTTTCGGAGTTATACTATGAGTCAATTATATGCGAACCGAATCACAAGATAACAGGCAAGGGTTATATACACTACCAGATATCGATGTAAGACGGGGTATCATGGTTTCGCCGGCTCATACAGTTGAAACTGCATCGTCTCTTCTTCAATCCGACAGAATTCCGAGAGAATTGGAGCAAATGGTTGCACTTCTTCAGCTTGGTGAATCTGGACAATTACCTGATTCGGTCTTTATTGAGCCTGGAAAATCGAAACTCGACACCTTACTAGAAGGCCTGGCACTTCGTGAGAGACACGAGTGGCAAATGTCTACACATACAATACAAGGAGAACCTGAGATAGGGACTGTCATTACACTTAAGCAAGAAATTGCGAGAACAAACGATATGTTAGGTGAAGTGGATGAATCCCGCGGATTTGGTCGTGGTCTTCGTCGTGCTGTCCACCTCCGTTTTCCGATTGCAAGAACCGATAATTTTGCACCCACAGCTGTCGATATTGTATATAACATTGTCGGCGCGGCTCGACAAAATGATAAAGTCATACGGGTTTTCAATGAACCAAATGGGGAAGCAGCAATCGTTGAACATAAAACCACACGCGAAATTGAAACAGGTGAGATAAATACAGTGCTGTATATTTATACCCAAGGACGAGTTTTCACACTGTATGGTGACCACATGCTTCGCGGGGATGCGAAACATTCGCCGACTGCTAAGGAACTTGCTGAACTCGATGATGTAGGGCGTCATGTTATGTTTACTATGGAGAGCTTGTCGCCATACATAATTCCGGTAGGGCCACAAAATTTTGAAGGTATGCGTCTTGACGCTTTTGAGAGTGCCTTTCCGAGAAGAGCAGTTATGACAACCCGTATGCTCCCTCCAGACCCATCATTACTATCCCTTACTATTAAATAATCCTTGGCTCTGTACTCCTCGAGATTTTCCGAGTACAATAGTGTTATGACAAAACTCGAAACGGAAATTTGGGAACGACTGAAAGAAATACCCGACCCCGAATTAAATATCTCTATTGTCGATCTTGGACTCGTCTATGAAGTTAAGGTCAAAGATGAAAAAGCGAAAATCAAAATGACGCTGACGACGATCGGTTGTCCGCTATTTGGTACTATTCAAAAAATGGTTGAAAACAAAGTGGGTGAGGTAAGTGGAATAAAAGCAGTCGAAACGGAACTTGTTTTTGATCCGCCATGGAGCATGGATATGATCAGCGAAGATGCGAAGCTGAAATTGGGCATTTTATAGTCAAGGACAAAGCGAGAAGCCAAAAGCCTTAATAAAGCTTGAAATTTAAGCTTAAAGCTTCATTAAATATTAAGTCTTAAATATTTATACTTAAACCAAGTGGTAATAATCAAAAAAGCCAAAAATGATTCCGGAATTAGAGGAGGTCTTCGGTCAATCGGTTCTGCCATTCGTGAAGAAAGCATCGAAGCTCTAAAGGTAACAAGCAAAGAGCTTGTTAGAGGCGTCACCATGCTTCCGCGGGATTTATTGACGGGAGCGCTTGGCGGTGAGCCGGGTGCAGACAAAAAGAGTTGGGAAGACGAGTGGTTGAAAGACAAAGATAAGAACAACCCTCCGGTCAGTGAGAAAGAGGGTCAACACAGTAAGATTGATCCGGCTCAGATGATGAAAGGGTCGGAAGAACAAAAACTGCAGATGGCCCGCAATAGAATTGCGTCCGCGCTGAATTCTCAATACACTCATGCTTCCTCTGCTTCGGAGTATGGCAAAGAACAAGCGCAAAAGTATCAACAGGAGCATGAGCCGATTCACGTGAGATTGCAGCGAGAAGCAGATCAACAAAGACAGCAACAGCAACAGGCTGCCGCGCAGCAGCCGGGACCCGTCGGGCCACCAAGCGGTAAGACCAAGGGTAGGCCGGGAAAACAGAAACACCAGCCAAGTCCGATGGAATTAAACCGCGCAGAATTCAGAGGCGCGAAGGGGAAATAAATTGTATAGTATAGTCTGTTATTAGTAGTTCATAATCAAACATGCTTGACGAAATTGGTAATGTTGCCGAAGGATATAGAAGGAAAGCCGCGAATTTTGCGACATCTGTAGAAAGATCTGAAAGAACAACCCCGCTAAGCCCTAATCAGATAGATGCTATTAATGCATATGCCCTTGCACCATCAGGAAGAGAGGGAGCGATGGGAAAAACTGAGATTCCTTTGCTGCTGCAAGACAGAATGTTGATAGCAGCAGGAGCATCTCGCTCGACCGAAAAACGTATTACTTCGCAAGCTGGAACTACAGAAGACACGCTATATTTAACCGATGTTTCAGGTGGTATTCCCGGATTAAATTTAGACGCGTTGCGAGGTGTGGGTGTGCACATCAGGTTTGATCATAAGCTCTTGGAAGTGTCGATCAGTAATTCAAAAAGCAGCAATACCGGGGAACCTTCAGCAAACGTGGTCGTAATGAGGGAATATAGAAAACAAGACGGGCAAAATACGTTTGCATGGACTATCCCTAATGAGACCGGTAGGAATACATCGGAGATTGATGACAAATCCCTTGGGTCAGATGCAAAAGATCAATCACGCGTTGTAGATCATGTAATCAAAATTCATGATCCGGCTAAAGAGAAAGATGCATACTTGTTGCTTGAGGTTTCAGTTTCAGACCTGAGAGTGGGAGCTCCTAAGATTCGGCTAAATGTGATTCCTGTTGAAGAACCGCAATGGGTTGGTGGAAAGATGGGGAACCCTTCAGAACTTATTAATAGGACGAGACAGCGATTACCAGACCCTGACGTTAAAATTTTTTAGATTGAAGGATGCTATTGTACAACACGCTGGTTCGTAAAAAGGAGGAATTCGTGCCTTTGAAAAAAGGTGCAATATCTTTTTATCAATGTGGTCCGACGGTGTATTGGACACAGCACATCGGCAATCTTCGGGCAATGACCATGGGGGATGTTATCCGCCGAACTCTTGAATATCTGGATTACTCCGTAACGCATGCCCGAAACTATACAGACGTCGGGCACTTGGTTTCCGATGAAGATGAGGGCGAAGATAAAATGGAAAAAGGAGCCAAGCGGGAAGGGAAGACGCCGGACGAAATTGCAAAAAAATACATTGATATCTTTGAGCAAGATACCCGCGCATTGAATATCCTTGAACCTACTCACAAACCGAGAGCAACGGCATATGTGCAGCAAATGATCGATATGGTCTCTGTACTTATGGAAAAGGGCTTTGCCTACAAAACGGATCTTGCGGTTTATTACGATGTTTCGAAATTTGATGGTTACACAAAACTTTCCGGACAGAAACTTGAGAAAAATGTAAAAGGTGCCGGACATGCGGATGTAGAAGACAGTGAAAAAAGAAACTCACAGGATTTTGCTCTATGGTTTTTCCTGAAAGGCGAACATAAAAACGCGATGCAACATTGGAGCAGTCCGTGGGGAGAAGGATTTCCAGGTTGGCATATAGAGTGTTCAGCCATGAGCAAAGCGCTTTTAGGTGACACGATAGATATTCATATGGGCGGAGTGGAACATATCCCCGTACACCATACGAATGAAATTGCGCAATCGGAGGCGTCAAACGGAGTTAAATTTGTCAACTATTGGCTACATAACGAACACCTTTTGGTGAATAACGAAAAGATGGCTAAAAGCCAGGGAACGGGGTATTCATTGGAAGAAGTAAAAGCAAAAGGGTTTCATCCGCTTGTACTTCGGTATTTCTTTTTACAAGCTCACTATCGATCGCAACAGAATTTTACGTGGGAAGGGTTGGAAGCTTCTCATAATGGACTTGAAAATTTGCTCAAAACAATCTTTATACTTCGCGAATCGCTTCGTCGCTCCTCGTCGGATCTCCTCGTCGCTCCACACGATTCGCTTTGGAGAAAGAAATTTGTTTCATTTTTGGAAGACGATTTTAATCTTCCTGCTGCTCTTGCCGTTCTCTGGGAATTACTTAATAGCAAGGAGCCTGCAGAAACCAAGATGGTGATAGTTTTTGATTTTGATAAAGTTCTCGGGTTAAATCTCGACAAACTCACCGCAATTTCCATTCCTACTCCAATTAAACAATTAATTGGAGTGCGTGAACAATTACGTCAGGAAAAGAAATTCCAGGAAGCGGATAAAGTTCGCACGCAAATTGAAGACCAGGGTTTCACCCTTGAAGATGCAAATGGGAAAACAGTTGTTATGCCCAAAAGATTCCTTGGAAATGGATAAGGAAATTCTGCAAGTTTTAGAATATTATTCGTTTTTTCACTACGCTCCCACTATTTATGAGGTGTGGAAGTTCCTGGCAACCCCACGGCAACTGCGGCAGTTGACAATGGGCAAACAAATAATAGTGAAAAATGATCGAGTTGCTCTCATAAATAATAGAAGGTGGATAGCCGAGTCGATAAAACGAGAGAAAATATCAAAAGAAAAAATTAGCAAAATGACAACCATAATCAAGTTCTTAGGTACGCTGCCGTGGGTGAAGTTTATCGGTATTTCGGGTAGTGTGGCGGCAATGAACGCGGAAGAGAAGGATGATATCGACCTCTTTGTTATAACTTCGAAAAACAGGTTATGGACCGCGCGATTCTTTTTGACCGTTATATCAATTCTTATGGGAAAGAGAAGGGGACGAAATGATCAGCAATTCAAAGATAAACTATGCTTCAACTTATTTTTTACAGAAGACAGCTTATCGATTTCGAAGAATAAGCAGAATATATATGTAGGGCATGAAGTATTACAGGTTATGTCGGTGGTGGATAAAGAGGGGACGTACCGGAAATTCTTGGAGGCGAATAGGTGGGTGGAGAGGTTGTTCCCAAATGTCAATTTAAAATTTAAAATTTCAAATTCAAAATCAATTTCAAATTCAAAATTCCAAATTTTAAATTTGCTGAGTCTCGTTGTAGAAGCCGTGCTCATGAAACTGCAACTTGCGATTATATATCGTCATCAGACTAAAGAACTGGTAACAAAGACTCAGCTGTGGTTTTTCCCGAATGATTTTGAAAAAAAGATACCGATCCTCAAAAAGTTCTAAAATGCAGTATGTATGAGTTTGTTGCGCAAGTATCAAAAGCCGAACCTACGGTACCGGTAAAAGATCCGTCAATACTTGTTGACAGCAGGGCTGCAACCGACGACGGGATTAGATATACAAGCACAGAAAAAGGCATTCCCCAAGCAGTGTTATTGCCTGATGGGGAGAAAATTAAGGTAGTTGCCAAAAAAATAAAAATTAGCCCTCAGTCTTTAATCAATGCTGCAACTCCCATTGACAGAGAAGTTCGTGAAGCTCGAGTATCTTATCAACAGTGGAGATCATCAACGATGCAGCTCATTACGGAAGAATTTTATCAAGAAAGGACAATGAGTCCGGAAGCTATCAGCAACACGTACGTCGATAATTATTTACTCGGCGGATCATTTTTAGCATACGTGTGGGATAAATTGGGCGGAAAGGCGATGTCACGGTTTTATGATGAACTGACCAAACCAGGACAGTCGGTACGAGAAATGTTTGTTGCAAATTTGAAGATGCTTCCGGCAGATATTCGTTCCGGGATTGCCGTTCTTAAGCAAATCGCCCACAGGGATGTTGTTGCTCGGCGACCGGCGATATCTGATATTTCCGGCGGATTGAACAGAGCTATGCGTGAATCCGAGCTAGATAGTGTTTGGGCAACTTGCCTGCAAGAAACACAAAAGCTACTCACCGATTGGGAAGCGCATCAAAAACAAGAAATTGCATACTTAACACTTTCCATACCTGAATGGGAAACAGAAATAAAAGGGATGGTTATCGGCAAGTTTCAAGAAGGAGCAGATGAGTGGCTTGCTTTGCGACAAGCTGTGGCAGCAATACATGCTCAGCACAAAGAATTGGGCATGTCACGACAACGAAAGGATGTGACTGTACTGATTATCGCCGATGACCAAGAACTTCCTCCAGGGGCTGTTGGGGGTAACGAATTGAACATCTCGGCATTATCCCGTAAAGCACGCCATGATGGTTTATGCAACCGCCAAAGGTTGATTGTTATCTATCCGTATCAATACTCACGGACATGGGATGATCGGGGAATAACTATTGATGCATCCAAAATACTTAAAGTTATTCAGCACGAAATGGCCCACCAGGGCGACGTGCGATTAAACGGTCATTCTACAACAACCGCACAATGCGAAAGTTTTGCGACGGCAAGCGAATATAGGGGGAATTTCGATCAGGTGCGGGAAGCTTTGTTGCAACAGGACGCAGCTAAGGCAGAAGTAACACCGGAATATTTAGGAACAGTATTATGCGGAGAAGGGGGAATTGCTTTGTTGAAGAAAAGACTTTTGTCTGTATTTGGGAAAACCGCCGGTTTTTCTCCCGACAAGTTAATTGCTGACTATATTGCGGCATTACATGGCGGTGGTTCATCAATGAGTAAATAGATTCCGATTGCAAAAAAGAAAAACGACTGCTATACTCGGTACTAGATATGACTAAGTACGAACTTGTAATTGTATTACCGGGAAACCTCGAGAAAGACAACTCGGACAAACTTTCCCAGAAGATCAAAAAGACCGTTGCTACGGCTGGTGCCACAATTGTGAAGGAAACCGATTGGGGTGTAAAACATCTGGCATATCCGGTTAAACACGAAACAAACGGTCATTATTTTATCTGGGATATTGAAATTGCTACCAACGCTATCCGTGAACTTCGAAGACTTCTCAATTTTGAAACAGAACTTTTGCGTTACCTTTTATTAAAAGTTGACGAAAAATAAACGTATGTCTGCACGATCTCTTAATAAAGTGACGTTGATTGGTAATCTGACCCGCGACCCCGAACTGAGGTATACTCCCCAAGGAACTGCCGTAGCACAATTCGGACTTGCCACAAACAGGGATTGGGTAACTTCAGGAGGTGAAAAAAAGGAAGACGTTCAGTATCATCGAATTGTCGCATGGAGCAAACTTGCAGAGTTATGCAGTCAACTATTGTCAAAGGGAAGCAAAGTGTATGTCGAAGGCAGGATTGTTTACCGAAACTTTGAAGGTAAAGACGGTACTCAAAAGAATGTAACCGAAATAGTTGTCGATAACATGATATTCTTAGGAGGCGGAAAAAATGCCCCGGGTAGAGCTCAAGACGATTCCGAAGAAAAAAAAGATGAATCCGTAAATATGAGTGAAATGGCAGCGCATGAAGAGAAAAAGAGTGTGAAGAAACCGACAAAGGCAGGCAACGACGAAGAATCTGCAGGAAATACGCCTGACGGTGGTGGAAATGATAGAATAAATGATGAAGATATTCCGTTTTAAGAAGTTGTAAGTCGTAAGGTGTAAGTTGTAATAAAGTTGTAAGTACAAATTATTAAGTAAAACAAACAAAATGACTGGATGTTACTTTTGCGAAAAGAAAACAGAGCCGACGTACAAAGAGTCGGATACCATGCGTAAATTTTTGACTATTCGTGGAAAAATAGTTTCCCGGGAAAAAAGCCGAGTTTGTCAATGGCATCAGCGAAAGCTTTCAACTGAAATAAAGAAAGCACGATCTTTGATGTTATTGCCATACGTCGTGTATGAAGAATAATCAGACAGCTGCAACAATACTCAAACAAGATGGGGTGATATATGCCCAGGCCGAGAATACTATCGGCGAAGTCTCCGGCAAATTCAAAAGTAGTCACGATGCGGCTTTTATCGTAGATGAAAATCAAAAACTGTTAGGGTCGGTTACGCCGCACCATCTGTTTATTAAACGAACATATCCGGTAAGCACAAAGTTAAAAAACTGCCTGTTTCACCCGTCAAAGATCTCACTCGACACACCGCTTGAGGAAGTAGCCCGACTTATGCTCGAAAGCAAAGTTCACTATTTACCGGTTGTCGATGATACGGGAACTATGGTGGGCATAGTTACTGCACGTCGTTTGCTCCGAACGGCTCTTGGATTTACATCATCAAAGCACTCGGTGAGTGAAATTGTTGCGAAAAAAGCCTATCTTGAAACAGTTAATGAAACATCGTCACTCGAAGAGGCGATACGTTATTTTGAACGTTCGAAACGCATGAAATTGGTTGTGGTCAATAAAGCAAATCACCTAGTTGGCGTACTGCCGTTTTTTGATCTGATACCGCTTCTGATGCAACCCAAGGACAGGAAAGAGAAGAGCGGTTTTTATGATGCAAAGAAAGATAACTCTTTATTTAAAAAATATCGGGTTACGAATTTCATGAAAAAAGAAACGATCCAAGTTACATTGACGACGACATTTCAAACGGTAATAAACAATATTCTCGATCGTTCGATCGGAAGCATTATGGTAATGAAGGATAAATTCTCTCCGGAGAATATCATCACGACGAGCGATTTGCTTAGGTACTTCTATCAGGGTTAAACCCTTACAGGGTTTAACCCTTACTGCTCATGCACTTTGCATTTGGTAGTGAGATGTGAGAGAATTTTCCTTGTGAAATCCCAAACCAGTTTTGTATGCAGTAATTGTGGAAATGTTTTTGCAAGTTGGTATGGCAAATGTCCGGAATGCGGGGAATGGAAGACCCTACGGGAAGTAGAAAGTCTAAAGTCGAAAGTCGAAAGTAAAGAATCAGGACGGAGGGGTAGGGGCGAGTTATTCTCGGCCGCGGGGGAGCCGGCACAGTTTGCCAGTTTGAAACAATCTCCAAACTCCAAACTACAATCTGCGAGAATCGTGACGGGCTTTGGCGAAGTCGACCGCGTGTTGGGTGGTGGATTTGTTTCCGACGAAGTTGTTCTGATTGCAGGTGAACCGGGTGTCGGTAAATCGACACTGCTCCTCGGAATTCTCGGTAAATTGACTGAAAGTATCGGACAGGTTGTCTATGTTTCCAGTGAAGAAGAGGGAAGGCAATTGGAACATCGGGCAGAACGCCTGCATGTACCGGCAGACAAGATTCTATTTTCTTCAGAAAAAAATATAGATAATGTATTAAAAGGTCTTGATGAACTCATCTCGAATCACGCATCGCGTATCTCTGGTCACGAGTCACGAGTCACGAGTCAAATCAAACTTGTCGTATTTGATTCCCTTCAAGGGTTGTATACGTCAGATCACGACAGCCTTCCGGGGTCGCTTGCACAGTCGAAAGAGGTTTTGATGCGTATCGTCAATTTCACGAAAGAAAAAGGAATCGTCTCATTGGTTGTCGGTCATATTACGAAAGAGGGTGATATCGCCGGACCAAAATTTTTGGAGCACATGGTTGATTGCGTATTGTTTATGGAAGGTGAGAGGGTTACGAATATCCGCATGTTGCGGGCTTTTAAAAACCGCTTCGGTCCGACGGATGAAGTTGGCTTCTTCGAAATAAAAGAAACAGGTATTCATGAAGTTCCGAATCCCAGCCAGTATTTCCTTGATCTTGAGCATGAAGCGGTGGGGAAAGCCTCGATTGCCGTTCGACAGGGAGTGCGCATCATTTTTGCAACAGTGGAAACGCTGGTTGTAACCACTTCTTTGCCGTACCCGAAACGCGTTGCAAAAGGAATAGATTCAAAGCGATTGGAACTTATTCTCGCGATACTTAAGAAGTATCTGAGACTGTCGGTTGATTCGTATGATGTCTATGTAAATGTCTCAGGCGGTCTTACCGTTTCGGATACGCTTGCTGATTTGGGAGTTGCAGCTGCTATTTATTCCAGTCTCACCGGTACGGTGTTGAACAGCCGAGAACTGTATGTCGGTGAAGTTGGACTTTTGGGAACTGTCAGGAAGACTAACATATTTGCAACAATCCAGAAAGAAGCCCAGCGGTTGGGTTTTGTTACAATTCACTCAGGAGCGTCTATCAACCATATTTCGGGAGTAAAAAAGAAGTAACAGCCGAGGAGGAATGTTTATTTTTATGCTATACTACTGGTAATTATGAATAAGGAGTTACTTGTTGCCATTGGTATCGGAGCGCTTCTCGGATTGGGTGTAGCGGTATATTTCAACAACGTTCCCTCATCGAAGGGAACGACCATGCAAACGAGCACAGCGCGAATTACCTTGACCCCGAAAGCGCTTGCGGGTAAACAGACGGTATTTAAGAATCTCCCGAAGCCCAATGAGATTAATACGACGGGCAAGATTACTGTTCAGGGAACTGCCGAGGACGGAACAACGATTTTTGTCCAGACATTATCGGAAACCACTCCGCTTGTTGTTAAGAAGGGCGCTTTTTCAAGTGAAGTTTCACTGAAGCCCGGATACAACGAGATCGTTATCAGCACTCATAAAAAGACAAACGACCAGGTAAAGGTTCTCAAGCTTTTCTATTTTCAGAAAAACATAGAGCTGACATCTGCCCCGAAGGAACCGCAGGCAACGAGTGAAGCAGAACTTCTGAAAGATAAACTTGAAAAGAAGGTGCTTGAATTGCGGGAGAACATCAAGCAAGCTTTCTACGGTGTCGTTCAATCCGTGAACACGAAGGAAATGGTATTGAAAAACGACAACGACAGCTTGAAAGTGATTCTCGAACCTGAAGTAACGAAGTTCTATAATTCAACAGGGTTGGAACTTGAAAACGAGGATGTTGAAAACATCGAAAAGGGCAGTCTGGTGACGGTTTTTCTGAGTGATATAGCAGGTGAAATGAAGAGCTATACCGTTTATCACGAACCGGATTCGCTATTGGTAGCCGGAAAAATATCCAACGTCGCAGAAACAGGGTTTGAAGTCACGCTTGTCAATTACGACAAGACAACAGTAAAAGCGGATGTCGAGTCTTCTACTGCACAATCATCATATTTATTACCTACCGGCGAAACAGAAAAATATGGGTTTTCCAAGCTGAAAATAGGCGACGATATCTTTGCTGTTCTTAACTCGAATCCCGATGACACGTATGCAATAGATCACTATCTCGTGGTAAATCGAAAGTAACACATACTTTTCCGATTTGTATATAATTAAACCCATGTCAATGAATGTCCGAATTCCACAACACATTGTTCCGTTGGAGAAAAAACTGAAAGAGGGAACTGCCGTAGTCTGGGGAGAACAACCAATTTACGAAAAAAACGAATCCAGCGTTGTGGTAGAAGTTGCTCAGGAACTGAAAATACAACCCCGAGATATTTTTAAATACTTGCGTGTATCGTTGGGAGAGACTCTGGAAAAGGATGCGGTAATTGCCGAAAAAAAGACGGTACTTTCGAAGACCACACTCGTCGCCCCAGCGCGTGCAGAAGTTCGGGCAATAGACCATGATGCGGGGACAGTTTCATTATCAGTGCGGGAGTCATCCGAGGCGCATTTTGCGTTTCAGGGAACATTCACGAAAATAGATAAGTTGGACTTGGTTTTTTCGGTTCCGGAAGGTGTCGAATACGAGGTTCTTTCGAGCATTCCCAAAACGTTCGGCGGTAAAACCGCGTATATTGAAAAAGCTGAAGAAATCACGTTAAGTATGTGCGAACACAAGGTTATTGTAACCGAGCTGCATGATACTATGGCGCTCTCAAAAATTGCTGCTCTCGGTCCTGTCGCTGTGGTTAGTTTTAACGCATTGTATGGTAGTGTGGAATCTGTTTCTCTTTCCGTGAAGCATAAGCCGGATTGGTTTGATCTTATCAAACACAAGTGGCCGTATTCGCTCTACATAGAAGGAAGCAAATCTGTATACTTTTATCGTGTATGAATTACTAATTATTGAGGTTTTATGGAAGTAGATTTACAAAAACAACAAAAACTACAACGTTTTACGAACATTATTCTGCTGGCCGCAATAGTACTGTTTATATTCGGCAGCGGATATCGTTTGGGGCAGTATCGACAGAAACAACTGTTGATGGTTGATGGTCAACCCGCTTCGCAGCGAGGCGAGGGGTCAAGAGTTAATAGTCAACAAGCAACAACAAATTCTAAAGCAGACACAACACCTGATTTAACACTTTTTTGGACAGTGTGGAATAGTCTCAAAACCAAATATGTTGATCAGCACAAAGTTGATACAAAGAAAATGGTTTTTGGTGCAATCAAGGGCATGGTTGCGTCAATCGATGACCCGTATACTTTTTTTCTGACACCCACCGAAAACAAAGCCGCAAAAGATGACTTGGGAGGTAAGTATGAGGGTATAGGTGCACAGTTGGGTATGCAGGATAATGTCATTACCATTGTAGCTCCTCTGAAAGGTTCTCCTGCTGAGAAGGCAGGAATCAAATCGGGAGATAAAATTCTTACGATCGATAAAGTAACAACAGAAGGTATGACATTGACGACTGCCGTTGCAAAAATCCGCGGAGTTCACGGAACGAAAGTAACACTCGGACTGCTGCGTGGGACGGAAGAGTTGACGCTGACACTTACCCGAGAGCAAATCAAAGTTCAATCAGTCGAGCTTTCCTACAAAAAAGCCGAATCGTGCAGCGCGTCATGTCGTGATGTTGCATATATAAAAGTCTCGCAATTCGGGGATGATACTATGGCGGGGTGGGATAGGGCAGTTACAGAAGTCGGGAAGAAATGGGAAAGCAAAAGTATCTCCGGTCTCGTAGTGGACATGAGAAGCAACCCGGGCGGTTATTTGGAGAGTGCTGTGTATTTGTCGTCAGACTTTATTCCGCTTGGTAAGCGGGTGGTGCGTCAGGAATATGCCGACAAATCCGGAAAAGACTACGTGGTCGAACGCGTAGGTAATTTGCAAACAATTCCAACTGTCGTGCTTATCAATGAGGGATCTGCATCCGCCGCGGAAATATTTGCCGGAGCGCTCCGGGATTATAGCCGTGCGAAAATTGTCGGCATGAAATCTTTCGGCAAGGGTTCGGTGCAGGAAGCTCTTGATTTGGGAAGTGGCGCTGGACTCCATGTGACTGTCGCCAAATGGATTCTTCCCAAAGGTGACTGGATTAACGGAAAAGGTATCCAGCCTCAAATCAAGGTTGAGAATAAAATATCAGAAGGCAATACAATCACTGAAGCAACCGACGCACAATTGCAACGCGCGCTTGAAGAATTCAGCAAAAATTAAGCTTTCTGTTTCATAATTATTATGACCTGAATGATTATAAGTTGAGTTTTCGAATATGAAAAAGATTATCATTCTTGTTGTATTAATAGCTCTGTTGACCGTCTTCGGAGTAAAAGCCGGATATATTAAGTTTGCGGAACTGAAAAAACTTTCTTTTCAGACCGCTACAACTTCCACGACGCCGGAAAAAGTCGTAGTCGTTTCTGAAGAATCCGTAATTATTAAGGTAGTCAAAAACGCACAGCCTTCCGTCGTTACCGTCTCGATTTCTACGACACAACAAAACCCGGATTCAATCCAATTTGACCCGTTTAATCCGACAAATCCGTTTAATACAATTCCGGGTGAATCAAGGAAAATCGAACAGAATATCGGCAGCGGATTCATTGTTTCTGAGGACGGATTGATTATTACCAACAAGCATGTAGTAAGCGACACGACAGCGACGTACAAAGTTATTACGCAAGAAAACAAAACGTATCCGGCAGTGCAGGTGTTCAGGGATCCTTTGAATGACTTGGCAATCATTAAAGTTGATGCACGTGGGTTGCTTCCTTTGCCACTGGGTGACTCCGATAAATTGCAGCTCGGTCAACTGGCAATCGCATTCGGAACGCCGCTGGGGGAATTTCGAAACACGGTTACCCAAGGTATTGTCTCCGGTTTAGGAAGAGGAATAACTGCCGGCTCTCCGTTTGAGGGTTCGGTGGAGCGGCTTGATAATGTTATTCAAACAGATGCCGCGATTAGCCCGGGAAACTCCGGCGGGCCTCTTGTCAGTTCGGCAGGGCAGGTAATCGGCATTAATACTGCCGTGTCCCAAGAAGGTCAGAATATCGGGTTCGCCATACCGGTAAATGTTATTAAAGAGCTTATTAATAACTATAAGAGTTCGGGAGGCAAAATATCCCGTCCATTCCTTGGTATTCGTTATAAGGTGCTGGATAAAGAAAGCGCAGTACTGAATGATCTCCCGGCAGGTGCATACATACTCGAGGTTGTGCAGGGAAGTTCTGCAGATTCTGCTGGTTTGCAAAAAGGTGATGTTATTGTAAAAATAGATGGCGTACAAATAGGTAAAGAGGATGATATTTCCAATATCGTTAGAACTAAAAAGGTAGGAGACCGCCTTGCGCTACAAATTTGGAGAGACAAGCAGACACTGCAGAAGGACGTAGTGTTGGGGGAAGCCAAATAGATAAGTCGTAAGGTTTAAGTTGTAAGTTGTAATCAAGTTGTAATTAGTTAAGTTGTAAGTTTTAATGAAATCTCAATACAACTTAAAGCTTTATGTTTTCAACTTTATTTCGACTTACATCTTTCAGCTTACAACTTAATCTCCTTGTTTTCTTATTGATTTTATATTATAATTACCCTCTATGAAAACTACCGGACACCCGAAATATTACACAGATGCGGCAGTATCATGTGCATGTGGCAACACATTCACGACCGGTTCTACCAAAAAAAGCATTAATGTCGAGGTGTGCTATAAGTGCCATCCGTTGTTTACCGGAGAAGAGAAATTGGTTGATATAAAGGGACAAGTAGAGAAATTCAGAGCAAAAATGGCAGTTGCTAAAGAGTATGCAGCCCGACCCAAAAAAGCTGATAAAAAAGCCGGTCGGAAAGAAGGAAAGTCCCTGAAAGATTTGCTTTCGATGGCATAGAATCCAAGTTTTTATTTTCTAATTTCTAGTTTCTATTAAATGTGTGTTATTCATCAAATAGAAATTAAAAACTAATAATTAAAAACTGTATTATGGAATCTGCTTGTTTTATTGAAGTAAACCCCGGCGTAGGTGGCGATGAATCCAAGATTTGGCAAAATGACCTGATGTCTATGTATATGAAGTATGCCCAAAAAAGAGGTTGGAAAGCCGAAATGTTGGAAGAGAATCTGATGCGTTTAAAGGGTGACGGCGCCTTTGATCTTATGAAAAATGAAACGGGCGTTCACCGTGTCCAACGCGTTCCGACGACTGAACGCTACGGCCGGATTCATACTTCAGCCGCCACAGTTCTGGTCACTCCCGAGCTTGTCGAGCATGATGTGCATATTAACCCAAGTGAATTGGAATGGCAGTTTTATCGCAGTGGCGGTCACGGGGGTCAGAACGTTAACAAAGTTTCCACAGCGGTACGTCTTACCCATAAACCGACAGGGCTTGTAGTCACATGCTCCAGAGAACGTTATCAGCAACAGAACAGACTGATTGCGTTGTCGCTTTTGAACGGAAGACTGCAACAATTGGAAGCGGATAAACGCAAAGGTGTTCAATCAGCATTTGCAGCAAATGCGGGAAGCGGGGAACGGTCGGAGAAAATTAGGACGTATAATTTTCCCCAGGATCGGGTGACGGATCACCGGATTAACAAGAGTTTTCATAATATTGAGCGGATCATGGTTGGGGACATTGACAAAATGCTTCAGTCGTTGCTGACACTAAAATAAATTCGAAGTACGAAATCCGAAACTCGAAACAAGCACGAATTACCAAAGCTTTTTTTAGGAAAATTTGTATTTTGAATTTGTTTCGATTTTCGATATTCGGATTTCGAATTTTTATTAAATAATAGTTTATACTTTTTATATGAATCAAAAGATTCGGGTCATCCCTATGGGAGGCCTTAGTAATGTTACAAAAAATATGTACGCCTACGAGTACTGGGAAGAGGGTGTTTTGAAAGACATTCTCATCGTAGATTGTGGTGTCGGGTTCCTTTCGGAACTTGAGACACTCGGGGTTGATTTTGTGATCCCTGATGTCACCTACTTCAAGGACAAAACAAATCTCATCCGTGCTCTTTTAATTACCCACGGGCACGATGATCATATCGGGGCAGTTCCCTATATTATTCCGCAACTGAAATTTCCGCCGATTTACGCACCAAAACTTGCTGCGTTGCTTATCGAATCAAAACTTTCGGAGCTGGAAATGAGGGGAGTAAATATTAAGCAGATAGAGTATCGTACCGACTATACGTTCGGGGCATTCAAAGTGCGCTGGATTCATATGACGCACTCGATACCGGATACGACACACATCTTTATACAATCCCCGGTGGGGAATGTATATCATGGATCGGATTTTAAATTTGATCTTACTCCCTTATATACTACGCCGCCTGATTTCCAGGAAATCTCGCGTGCAAGTACGCTCGGTGTTGACCTTATGTTATCGGACGCGTTGGGAGCCGAACGTGAAGGGTTTACGTTGTCTGAACGGATTGTCGGTAAGACATTTCAGGACGAAATGCAGCAGACAAAAGGCAGGTTCTTTATGACGACGTTTGCGAGCAATATTTCTCGGGTTCGACAATGTGTGGACGCGGCACTATTGCACGGGAGAAAAGTGTGCTTTTTAGGTCGTTCGATGAAACGGAATATGGAAATAGCTTTTACGGAAGGATATATTCCGAAGTACAATAACCTGATTATTGACGAAAAAGAAGTGAAGCGCTACCCGCCAAACAAGGTTTGTGTTATTCTTACCGGCTCGCAGGGTGAATTCGGAGCGGCGTTGGACAAGGTAGCAAGTCGCAGACACGCGTTTGTGAGAATAGAGAAGTCGGACAGAGTTTTCTTTTCCTCCGACCCGATTCCGGGAAATGAAATCCATGTGCAGGAACTTATCGAAACGATAATTGAACAAGGTGCCGAGGTGATATATACGGCAATTCGTGACCAACTTCATGCCTCCGGTCACGGTTCTCAGGAAGATCACAAGCTGCTTACCCGGCTCGTGAAACCGCGCTATGTTATGCCAATCGGGACAACTATAAAGCACAGCAGAGCTTATGCCAATATTATGAATCAGTTGGGGTATCGTGATGAAGATATACATATGATGCATGATGGAGAACCGCTTGTACTTGAAAAAGGTAAAGTATCCCGCGAAAATAAAATTCCGTTGAAAGAAATGCTTGTCGACGGAAGCTCCATCGGTGACGTCGGAACGACAATTATCAACGAACGCAGAAGCCTCGGAAAAGAAGGGGTACTGCTTGTTGTCATTGATGGTAGTGCGGTATCGTTGGAGTCGCGCGGATTTATCTTCTACGAAAAAACGTTATTCAAGAAAATCGAGAGCATGGTTTTGGATCTTCTAAAAAAGTATCAGAATAGGGAAGAGTTGAAGAAGGCAATTGAGAACCAGCTTGGCGGCTTTATCTACAGTCAGATACAACGTAATCCGGTGATACTGTCTATCATTAAATAAAATTTCTATTTTCTAATTTACAGTTTCTATTGAAGTTCCAGTTTTCAGGTACTAATTTCTAAACGTTTGGCGTATATAGAAAATAGCAACTAGCAACTCAATAGAAACTAATAATTAGAACTTGAAAATTAAGGTAGTCTCCTGTATACTACTTCTTGCCTTGGTTATTTGTGCGACTTGGACCCACCCCTTCCCATTCCGAACAGGGCCGTGAAACAGGTTAGCGCCAACGATACTCGTCAGTCCAACTGACTGGGACAATAGGTCATAGCCCGGGCATTTTTTTTTGGCAGAGTTCGCGAGTTTTTACGAGTGATTACTCTGCCAAATCCCACCGAAGTCCGCCTACTGGCGAGACGAAGGGGGATATGCTAAGGCGAATACTAAGTTGTAGCAGGTAAACTGATAATCCGATACTCGAACGGGAAGATGAGGCGGGTTAAAGGACAAATAATCTCAAAGGGCGAAGGGTTATTTCTTCTTCCGACCTAGGTGAATTGCTGTTTCGCGAAGTATTTCCGTAAGCTCATCGTCAAGGCTGGGTACCTCGGCTTTTCCTTCGCGAAGCTCGCTTTGTGTCGGTGCATCAAGCGGAATTTCCTCTATACCCAGTTTTTGTACCCATGACAGAGGATTGGGTTGCCTGCGTATTTCATGCATCAGTTGCTGATGATAATTTATGAGGTTTACCCATAAATAACTGTCGTTTGTATGCAGTCGCACAATCTCTTGAGCTTCGCGGAACCATTCGGCTATACGACGACGGTAGCGCATCAGTTGTTTTGGTGTCGGATTGTCGGGAAGGTCGATATTTGCCGAAAAGTGATTGTATCCGTCCATGCAGCTGCCTAATCGTGCGTAATCTTTCGGGTCGCTGATTTCGCTTAACAATTTATTTGATAGACAGATTTTAACCAATCCGCGTTTTGTGCGATAAAATCCGTAGTAGTCGAGGGGAGGATTGGGCTCACGAAATAATTCTTCTCGAATCTGTTGTGCGTACCATGCGACGAGTTCCTGAAATGAATCAATGAGGGTTGAGAGAGGAGGATCCTGGAAATTGAGAAATTGATGGATCCGTTGCGCGGAATCTCGTAACTGATCCGGTGTGCAGAATATATGGGCGTGTTCAACAATCTGGTAGAACTCCTGCAATCGTTGTAGCAGAGGAATAAGGTGCTCGTTTCCCTGCACTTTTGCTCCGCGAAGATACTCGAGCCATACCCGGTGAATAGCAGCTCCTTTTGCTTGCAAGAGAACATCCTTACACGGTTGGAGTTCCCTGCGGTACTTCATTCCTGGAATAGGAGGATAGCTACGACGCGGTGTGGTAAGAAAGTCGAATTCAGTACTCATGTGTAATTATACCATACTATAGGCTTAAATTTAAAGAAATAGCTTGTCTACAAAGAATATTTTGTTAGAATATATCTCTGAACGCGGGATTAGTTAACCCACCTTCGCTTTCAGCTTCGGCGGGCAAGGTCGGTATAACTTCCCTCAGTAGGAAAGCAGGCTTAAGATTAGCGCGGGATTAGTTAATCGGTATAACTTCACTTTTCCAAAGTGATATGGCGGGTTCGACTCCCGCATCCCGCTCCAAAATTTGTAAACAAATTTTGGAGCGAGGCTCGCCATAGGCGGCCCGCTAGGTTTGTTGCCCTGCGAAAGGGGACCCAATATTTCTCCTTTTTTCTCAAATCAACTTATCCAGTCGTAATTTGCTTCCCATCCTATAGTTAGATATAATATACATATCAAATATGTATCGCGCGATATTGCTGTGCGATATGTGTGGTTCTTTAACAGGCTACACTGATTACCGGTTTATGCCGATAAAGAGAAGGAAATTGCTGTATTGCTATATTGTAATGCTGTCATTCCCGCGCCCGCCTGCCGTCGAGGCAGGAAGGCGGGAATCCAGGGATAGTTATTTCTTTCTGTTTAATGGCATAAACCGGATTTTAAGGTTTAGAGCCAACATACAGGAGGTCCTATGGGACTTGGACGGTTTCTTGTTCGAACGCGGTGGGGGCGGTTAATCCTCACGGCGCCAGCGGTGCTGGCGTTAGTTATCGGGTTCAAGCTGTGCAATCTTGCGGCTTCGGTCGCGACGGCTGTGGCGGCGCCGAATAAGCCGCTCATGTTGCAGTTGCCTGTGGCCCCCGGGCTGGACGCCCAAGAAGGGGATCAAGTGCAACCGATCCTGGCCGCCGACGCCTGCGCAGGCGTTTGGGGCGGAGTCACGAACGTTACGGCGGGCCGGACATTTCCGGCCGTTTTTCACAAGGGAGAATTTGGGTTGGCCCCAATTACCCCCCTATACTATGAGTTCAATGTTTCGCTCGAAGCAATTGCTTTCCAGAATTGTCAGCCGATTTTGTTCGTGCTGGCGAAGGGTAGCTCGCCGGACATCGGTCTTTGGACGGCCGAAATTGGCGACGGAAGTTGGTTGCTCACGAAACTGTCCGGTAGTATGAATGATAATCTGCCGGAAGGGACGAGCGCTTTGCAGTTGACCGACGGCCGCGTGGTCGTCGCGTACTCCTTGGACGGAACGGTGCGATACCGTGTCCGCGAGCTTGATGGAAGCTGGTCGGCCGAGAAAGCTGCCGACCCGTCCGGTCCCGCCGGGCAACTCATGCCGCGGCTCGCAGAGACGACTGAGCTCGGAGTGGGGCTGACGTACGTCAGCAACATCAGCACTCGGCAGGTCGTCCACATCTCCCACATGCTCGAATCGGGCAAGTCGCGGGACATGGTCCAGCCCGTCCCGGCTTTGCCGGATGGGCTGGGAGAAGGCCAGTGCCTACTCGGGCGCTGTATCTCTGTTACGTTTGCCGGCAAGCTGTGGCTTTCCACCCGCCAAGGTGGTGTGTGGGGCACGTTCGGTGAAATTGGTCCGAACAAGGTGTTGTCCGAAGAGTTCAAGAGTCAGGCGTGGAAATTGGAACTGACAAACAAGCCTCAAGTACGTGGGGAGGCTTACAATGTGAGCGCTTGTGGGCAGTATGCGCTCTTCACTAACGGGGAGCCGCTAGTTGGTTCCGCAGGGCCAGTGCTTGAAGATTGGAGCCTGCATGATGCCACGCATGTGGCGGCAGGCTGGGAATTCACCAGTACGGTCGCTGAGGTAATGCCGGCGCATGTCGCGTGTGCGACGACAGCGACTACGATCGAGTTCGGGTACATGGCCAGGGAAGCAGGGCAGTGGGTGGTTACATTTGAATCGCTGCCCCTCGGGCCACTGGTGGGCGTCAATGTCCCGGTGTTCGGGGCCCCAAGCTTGGGGTACTCGGGCACTGTCACGATGACGGCTACTGTGTACAACCGGACAGAGATTACAACCAGCGTGACTTTGTTGGATCCGCCGGCCTCTCCGAGCCCGAACGGATGCGGGCAGGCGCACTTCCTGGAACTCTATGTGGTTGTGCCGCCTGAAGGCACGGTCACCACACAGTTCCGGACGACCATTATCGCCGGCGGTCAGGCAGTCTGCCGGCCCTCCGGTTGGTTCGCAGCGTCGATCGGCCCGAACGGGTATATCCCGTTCACCTGGTACAACACGCCGGTGCATCAGATGTATCTGTCGGCGGTGCGACGGTAAACCAAACTTAATCAGTAGTAGCCTTGTCCCCGCCGTTAGAGGCGGGGGCAGGTTCTTTGTTGGTAACATTCGTTATTACCAAAGAATCTGCCTTTATTTAGAATCGGCATCAATTTTTTCCTGAACCAGAGGAGAGAAGTGACCCGCGTATCTTTTTTGTAATTCAGGAATTTTCCAATCGGTTGGAGTTATGTATTTTCGGCAATTCTTGCTGGAGCAAAAACACTTCCCACTTTTGCTTATTTCCCATTCATCACTGTTCCACATAACCCAATCCAGTGTAATTTCTTCGTCGGGTTCAATATCCCGTCTGGCGACCATGGTTATCTGATCCGTCATCCACGTATTGGGGTCGCAAGAGTGGTTTAAGTACTCGTCAATGGACTCGCTGTCATCAGACACGGGTAATCCGATGTAATGCCTGTGGTCGAAGGGCACGATAGTTGGTGGGCGAGCACGTTCGTAATCGTTCTTTTTGAAAAGCTGCCCACCCCAAACCATTATTTTCTCTCCTTTTTTGATTTTTTGTTTGGTAAATATCCCGTTACCGTGAAGCGCAGATTTTTTAACATAAAGGCAGGGAATCCACCATGTGTGTTCTGGGTATGCGTTCGTCATGGTTTAAGTGGTTATATCTTTCCGTAACGTTTGAGGGCAGTTTCGATGATTGCTTTTTGCATTGCTTCGTAATCGAGTCCTGCGGTTTTTGCACTAAAGGGAAAATTGGAAACTGCATTTTCCGGCGGTGTTATTCCCGGTGGGGAATTGACTTCCAAAACATACGGTGTTCCTTTGCTGTCGCACCTCACATCAATCCGACACCAATCAAGAACCCGAAGTGCGCTCCACGTTCTCAAGCACAAATCCTCAATCTCACTGTGCAATTTTTTACTTATATCTGCCGGGCAATCCATAAGGCCTTTTCCGGGTGCAACATCAAGTTCCCATTTAACTTCCAACGAATCAATTGCTGCGTATCCCTTGGGAAGACGTGAAAAATTAGTCTCAATAATCGGGAGTACGCGGGGAGGATTTCCAAGCATCGGAACGGTAAACTCACGACCTGTTAACAGTGGCTCCACAATGGAATCTTGCCCCAGCTCTGTTCTCAGGTACTTAATTTGCGCTTTTAATTCTGTTTCATTATGCACGATGCTGTTTTGTGTTATCCCACCCGAACAGCCCTGGGAATTGGGCTTTACGAACAACGGATACTCCTTGGGCATATTCCAATCAATCGTTCCGTTTTTTATCAACATGAACGGTAGTGTACGAATCTTGTACGCGGCCAGTATTTCTTTGGTGCGTGCCTTGTTCAACAAAATTCCCTGGGTAAGGGGAGTGCATCCGGTATACGGTATCTGCAACATTTCAAGCATCGCAGGAACCTGCAGTTCCCGGTCGTGGCCATGGGGGCCTTCGGCGATGTTGAAAACAATATCAATATCTTTTTTTCTCTTATATAATTCCAAGTAAGCTTTTTCATTTGCTTCGATAGGAATGACATCGTATCCATTGTTCTTCAAATGACCAACCATTAAATCTATTGCCTGAGGTTCGTCATAATCGGCTTGAAGTTGTGAACGGGGATCATTTACCGTAGGAATAATGTGGGTAGTGTTATATAAAAAGGCTACCGTTATCTTGCTTTTAATTTTCTTTGTACCTGAAGGTTCGTCGTCCAAAGAGTATGATGAGTCTGTCATGTTTTTATACAAGATATATACATTAACAATCGCACCTGTAAATGTCAATGACAATTTATGGAATAATAACAGAGTGTTGTGAAAGCCTATTCTGGATCAGTAAGTATCATGTCGTGCCCCAAAAAAATCTCGGCCATTCTTTTTTCGTAGCGATATGCCGCTTGTTTGTTCGGAGCGAATACGGTGTAAAAAAGTTCTTTGTTGTTCAGAATAAAAGCGCCGTTATACATGACACCCTCCTTTGTTGTATGACTGAAAAGAATGGGTGTTGAAAATGAAACGATCTCTGCAAAACGTACGGATGTGCGCGAGCCGGTGAATGTGATATTTCTGAACGAACTTATTAAATATGTTTTGTCCGGGAAGTTGGGGCCGAAAAATTTTACGGCAAGTTTTGCGACATCAGATGACCCGTTATTTCTGGTGTTTGATTCATTCGCGAAGATTTTCCCTTTTTTATCAACGAGAAAGTCTACATCAAAGTGTCCGCGGTATCCCTCCTGGGCATATTCTTTGGCAACCTTTAACGTAATGTCCGTAACTTGCTTTCCGATATGAGTATCAAGCAACGAATTATGAATTTCTACACCGTAAAACGCCCCTTTTTTAGTGACCCTCATGACGCAATAATAAAGAAATTCCGGTTTTCCTCCGCTCGTGACCCGCCCTTCTGCACTCGGGAAACCACCACCGATGTTTTTATCAACGTCAATAAGTTCTTCAACGACGATGGGGAATTTTTCCCAGTATGCGTTCATACGCAGTATTTCACTGATTTTTTTCGTACAGGCAGCATATGAATAGGGAAGATCATTCTCAAAAAAAATGAGAACACCGTTTCCCTCATTTCCTTTGCTTGTTTTTATGACGACACCACGTTTTTCCGTGAATATTTTTGCAGCTATCCTTGCAGCGTCATCTCTGCTTGGACAAATATACCCCCGAGGCATAGGGAATAAGTTGCCAGCTCCGCTATATTTTTGTGAAAGTTGACGAAACCCTACTTTGCTGCCAAAAAAATTTACTGTCCACGCGTTCTTGGGTAACGGTGCTTCGGGAGCGGATAGGGGAAGGTTAAGTTCCGACAATCTGTCCAGCAGTTGATAAAACTGTGGGGACGCTGAGTATACTTTTATCGTGATGAGGTCGTAACTTTTTAATCGTGCTATAAACTGATTAAAAGTTTTTTTGTCTTCCAAGAGATCGAGGGAAATTTGTCCTGTTTTTGGGAGAGGAACAATTATTTCGACGTTTTTCTTCCCGACAAATGTTTGGTAATATTCAATATATTCTTTACTGATCGGCTTGCCGGTAACGTACATCAAGTCATTCTGCTCGGTATTGAAATACAAAAAACATTCTGCACCCTCGTAACAATCATTTATTTCAATCTTCTGTGTTTTCTTATCTGAAGTTGCCTGAAGAAATGGCCATTCATCTTCAATTGCGTTATAGAGGTATACCGTTACACTTTTTGTATGTGCTTCACGCTTCATTATTTGTAATTCTAGCACAAGCCGTAACTTACAACTTTAATCTTTTGACTTTTAGCTTAATTTTGGTACACTCCCCATATGAAAATCCAGTACTTGGGTCATTCGTCTTTTTTAATTAAGTCAAAAAACGGGACTGTTGTAACCGACCCGTTTGAACCGAAAGATGTCGGTTTAAAATTTCCCAAGGTGGAAGCAGACTTGGTTACCGTGTCTCACCAACATCTAGATCATAATAATGTTGCGGTTGTCGGTGGGGAAGGTAAGCTTGTTTTTGACTTTCCAGGGGAATATGAACACAAAGGAATCCGTGTTTTCGGTTATGCAACTTCGCATGACGATAAAAACGGTGCAGATCGCGGCGAGAACATTATTTTCAAAATACTTCTCGAAGGCATAACCATTACTCACTGCGGAGATCTCGGGCATATTCCGAACGAAGAAATTATGGAGTCATTAAAAGATACTGACGTTTTGATGTTGCCTGTCGGTGGCTTTTATACCATCGGTCCGAAAGAAGCAATGAAAATAGTGAATCTCATAAATCCTGAAATTATCATTCCGATGCATTTCAACGATCCACGTTTGAATCAGGAAGCGTTTAAAGATCTGCTACCGGTGAAAGAATTTTTGACACTCATGGGCGTAGAAAGTCTGCAACCGGTCGACAAACTTGAACTAAAGTCGGATACGTTGCCGGAGAAGGAAGTAGTTCTATTAAGTTTCTAGTTTATAATTACTAGTTTCCATTGAGTTTCTAATTGCTGGGTTTTCTCCGACGGATATTTTGAATTAAACAGCTTAACAGAAACTGTAAACTAGAAATTAGAAACTATTGCTTCCGTCATGCCCAACGAAAACACACAACTGCCACCGCACAACCAGGAAGCCGAGCAATCGGTTTTAGGCTCCGTACTTATTGACCCATCCTCAATCTCGTTAGTATCTGAGATTTTGAAATCAGCTCATTTCTATTTTAGGGAGAACCAGCTGATTTATGAAGGAATGCTCGCTTTGTACCGAGAAAATCAGCCCATAGACATACTTACTCTTTCAAATGAATTGAAGAAAGAAAAAACGCTGAAAGATACCGGTGGAAAAGAATATTTTTCCCAGCTTATTGAAAGTGTACCGACGAGCGCGAACATTGAAAACTATGCAAAGGTAGTACGTGAATCCGCACTTAAGCGGCAGATTATTACGGTCGGATCGGATCTTGTCCGTTCAGCGTTCAACGATGAAGGAAATGTCAATGAATTGTTGTCCAAAGCTGAAGGAACCATATTTTCTCTCACCCAGGAAAATGTTAAACGGGATTTTATTCCTATAAAAGACATTCTGACATCGAGCTATGAGCGTTTAGAAGAAGCAATCAAAAGCGGTGCCGGTATGCGGGGTGTTGCCACGGGGTTCCATAAGCTGGACAATAAACTGGCTGGGTTAAACCCCTCAAACCTTATCGTGATTGCCGCCCGCCCGAGTATCGGTAAAACAACATTTGCTCTCAACATCGCGAATTATTTGTGTTTGGAGGAGAAGAAATCTGTCGGGTTTTTCTCTCTCGAAATGAGTAAGGAAGAACTTGTTGATCGTTTATTAGTAATGGAAGCTCAAATTGACGCATGGCGATTACGGACTGGGAAACTCAACCCTGATGAAATGGGAAGAGTGACGGAAGCTTTGGGACGGTTGGCTGACGCGAACCTGTATATTGATGATACTCCCGGCATTACCGTGCATGAAATGCGGACAAAGGCCCGCAAACTTCAATTTGAAAAAAAACTTGACCTTATTATCATGGACTATCTTCAGCTTGCGGATCCGGGTAAAAAAACAGATTCCCGTGTGCAGGAAGTTTCGTATGTTTCGCAATCGCTGAAAAATATTGCACGTGAATTGAAGGTTCCGGTAATTGCTCTCTCTCAGCTCTCTCGGTCTGTTGAGCAACGCGGTGAGAAGAAACCGCAACTTTCCGACCTTCGTGATTCCGGTGCAATAGAGCAGGATGCCGATATTGTCATGTTTTTGTATCGGACCGATGATGATGACGAACTGATGCCAGAAGGAAGAAAAACTATCAAAGTCGGAATTGCAAAGCACCGGAACGGACCTACAGGTGAAGTAGACTTTATGTTCAAAGGTGATCAATTACGATTCTTTGAAGTGGAAGAACGGGAAGCTAATTTTTAATTCTACCCAGCTCGAGTACTCACTAAGCATTTCTTGTGCCGGGGAGAGGACCCGCTCGCCTCGCTACGCTGCGGCGTTGCGGGCAGGCTTGAACCAGATAGTTACTTCTGTGCCGGGAGCGGGACTTGAACCCGCACGACTTTAGCAGTCACAGGTTCCTAAAACCTGCGTGTATACCATTTCACCACCCCGGCAATTACTTGTGTATCATTGACTCTCGTGTAATCAATCTCAAGCTTACTTTTCCTTTACTTGTTTTAAAGTACTTTTCTCTGCGTATACTATCAATTTTACTGTAAAAGGCTTCGTAAAATATAAGACAGACACCACCATATTTTTTGGTCGTATAGTCACGGCCCGCTTGGTGCTCCTTAAACCTTCTTCTAAGGTCTCCTGTCTGTCCTATATAGATTCTGTCATCTACAACAGATTTCAAAACGTATACATAATACATATTGCTATACCACCGTGAACCACTGGGGTTCACGGCCCTGTACCCAACGTGGTACATGGGTTTCACCACCCCGGCAAGATTAAGGCTAAATACTTAAGTAAAAATATTTAATAAAGCCTTAAGCTTAAATATTCAAGCTTTATTTAATCTTAATTATTTGGGCTTAAGTCTTGTTTTTCCTGTATAATTATAACCTATGAAACAAGTCTTGGCGACGTATCTCGGTTTGCACTTATATGTATATGGTGTCGGCGTCGTTGTCATGTTGACCGTTGTTCTCTTTTTATTCTGGAGAGAATTAAAGCGCAGCGCCTTACAGGAAGAAAAGATGATCGACATTCTTTTCGCTTCGAGTGTGATCGGGTTATTGCTCGGCAGGGTAGCGTTTATTTTATTGCATCTCTCAGATTTCAGCAGTGCGTGGATAAAAACTGTTTTGCTCTTTGTGTATCCCGGAGTTACTGAAAGCGCATTTCTTCTCGGTTTCTTGGGAAGTTTATGGATTTACTCTCACAAGAATAAACTCGACTACCTGCTGATTATTAAGCTGCTTATTATGCCTTTGTTTGTTGCCAAACTGATGTTACTCGTATTGTCTTTCATTACTTCATTTGCACCTTTCTACCTGTACGGATTTGTCATCATGTTTGTGGGAGCGGGGTGTGCATACTATATTCTCCGGATTTCCAAGCAGAACAAATTGCCATCGGCATTGCTGTTCAACTGCTTTGTCGGCTTTGAAGCGTTGACACTTTTCATTATTGACTTTTTTAAACGCGACACGGTATACTTACTTGGCTTTCGACTCATCGGAATTGAGCAAATGATTATGCTCGCAGTTCTGGCTTATGTAGTGATCTGGTCAGCGGTAGTTATTATTAGTTCACACAAGATATCTAAATGAACGACGCAGGGTATCCTAAAAAAGTGCTGAGCGAGGTTGAGGAATTTTTTAAAAAAGAACGTGCCCATATTGCCAAACGAATTAAACAGCTTGATGAAGGCGATCCATTTAAGGACCCTGATCACGCGAATGATAATGCGGACGTGATTAACGAGGTTAGGGAAGAGATGGCACATGAACAGACCGAGGCAAATCGCGAATCCTTAAAAAAACGTATAACGGAGATCGATGAAGTTTTAAAGCGCATCGCCAACGGTTCGTACGGATATTGTAAGAAGTGCGGAAAAATGATCAACACAGACAGACTAACCACAAATCCGCTTGCAGTGCTGTGTATAGATTGCGCAAAAAAGTAAAACAACTATAATGGTTGTATGATCGGGTGGACAGAAACATTCTTACCGCTTTCCTTTATTTTATTTCTTGCGTTATGTGGTGCATATTTATCCAAAAAACTCAATAAACCGACGCTGCTCTCCTTCATATTACTTGGGGTGATTGTAAGCAACGTAGTCAAGACACCGCTTCTGACCCAACAATTTCTTCAGCCGCTTGCAACGCTCGGTGTCGTGCTTCTCCTCTTTACAGTCGGACTCGAATCACCGCTGTATGCGATAATCCGCAAAGGGGCAAACGTATACAAGATTGCCGCACTGCAGATGGCGGGGACCTCTCTGGGGATATTTGTGTTCATTGTGGTTCTATTTCACAATCTTTTTCTTGCACTTGTATTGTCTGTTACGCTTGCACTTTCATCTACGGCTATTGTGGGAAAGATGCTCAATGAACAGGGCGAAGGTACGTCACGGACCGGAAGCACGACTTTGGGAATACTTATTATTCAAGATCTTGTGTCCGTCCTGGTCATTACGGTATTGACTGCGTTTATCAGTAACGGCGGCGGCTCAATTACGACTCCTATTATCAATAGCGGGATAAGTATCCTGGTATTGGGTGTCGTATATTTCGTCAGTATTGTTGCTATGGATAAACTATTCGTGTTGAGCCATTTCAATAGGGAAGAGTTGGCGCTTTTCACGTTTGCTCTACTCTTTTTTTCATTGTGGCTTTTTACCCGGCTTTCCATCCCGGAAACAACAGCAGGTTTTTTGGTCGGCGCCATACTTGCACACCGGATAGAGCAGCATGAGATATTTTCCCAGGTGCGCGTATTTCGTGATATTCTCTTGGTGCTATTTTTCTTTTTCCTCGGCACATACATTACTATCATTACCTTGCCGCTACTCGTTTTTTCTTTTTTGTTTGCAGTGGTGATTATGCTAATCAAGTTTACTGTGCTTTCAGGGATTATTTTCTTCATGGGATATCATAAAAAAACCGCATTCTGGGTAAGTTTTGATTTAATGCAGGTGGGCGAGTTTTCGTTTGTCATTCTGTCACTTTTGGGGACAAGCGCGTGGCTAAAGCCCTATGAATACCAGTTTTTTCTGATGGTGGTTATTTGGTCACTGTTGATATTCTCTCTGTTGTACCAATATAAACACCGACTGTATGATCTGATTGATAAGAAGTTGCTTAAGTTTCTCCCCTCACCGGGAATGGCAGTCACGGAGCAAGAAAATCTCAAATCGGTGTCTCCCGAAGCAATTGACCATATAATCATCTGCGGATACGGGAGAGTTGGCGCGTATGTCGGTCATGGTCTGCTTTTAAGTAATATACCGGTTGTAGTTATCGACACTAACAAAGAAACGGTTCACAAATTGAAAGAGAAGGGTGTGAAAGTTTTGTATGGTGATGCGACAGAGCCTGATTTGTTGTCCTACGCACAAGCGGAACGTGCACAGTTTTTGATTATAGCGTTGCCTGATCCAATAGAACAGGAAAAGATTATTCTTACCGCAAAACACTTAAACCCTAAAATACGCATCATTACGCGTTCCCATTTAACAAGTCATATGCGGCATTTGAAGGCGCTTGGGGTGGAGTATCTGTTTCAACCGGAGTTTGAGGCAGCAGTTACTATTTTGAAAAGTCTATTAAAAATATACAAACGTGATAAAGATGAAATTAAAAAACACATTCACTATCTCAAGATCGAACACGGGATGGCATCCTAAGAGCAATTTCCGGCCGCTTATGCTTCTTGTCGGAATATTTTTGATCGGTGTCGGTATGTGGGTTGTGCATGAAGTGGTGACCTCTAAATTTCTTTCAAAGAGAGAGCGGATAACGGTCGGTGTGTATGATGATATTCCGTATGTGTTTTCATATGATAAAGCCGCCCGACTTGGTACGGTAATCTACTTCAATCCGGACGTACTTGTTACCGTCCCGGGAGGCTATAGCTGGTACCGCTTGGGAAGTGTGCAGCTTTTGGCGACCATTGAGCATAAAACAAATTTTTTGCTTACCCAAACATTTTCGCAACTTATCGGAGCTCCTGTCGATCTGGCACTGTACAAAACGTCAACCGAGGTAATATACGGCAGAGATACGGATTTTCTCGAATACTTTATGTCGAATAGGGGACTCAAGACATTATTTTCCAAAAAGTATGCACTTTCTTCCGGGAATCTGATTGACAGATTTCTCATCAACAGAGCCCTAAATGCAAGTCCTGACCGCCTTATTGTTGTTAATGCGGAGAATGATTATATACAGAGAGGCTCGAAACTCTATTACACCCCTGAGCGTTTGGATAGTCAGAATAAAGGTTATTTTTACCAAAAAACTTTTTCGGAAAACAGCGTTAAAGTCCGCCTTAACGTACCGCGCAAACAATATGTTGCAGGACTTGAGATTTCACGGCTTATTGAGGGAATGGGAATTAAAGTTCTGTCGGTTGAAGCTGATTTGAACGGACAGAAAGAGTGTAGTATTCGACACAGCAAGGAGAATAAAAAGGTAGCAGAGCAATTACATAATTACTTTCCCTGCACATTGATATATTCTCCGGACCAGGGAATAGTCATCGATTTTCAATTAAGCGAAGATCTTGCTAAACTGTACTTATGATTGTTGTATTTGTCGGTATTTTCACCTGCTCGTTAATCCTCGCGGCATTTTCCATGAGAGATTACAAAGGGAGTGAACGTGTTCAGAAAATAACTGAGGAACTGCATAAGGCACGTATCAAAGGAACAATCATACTGCCTCAGAACGGCGAGAAAAGAGGTACGCACTATTCTTCATATTCGTGATCTTCTTCTTCATCATCGCTGCTTTCTTCTTCGACTTCATGCTTCGCGTGATGCTCTTCCGGGGTAACCAACAGTGATTCGTCATCATCAATATCAGAAGTGTCTTCCTCTCCAGACTCCGAAGCGTCTTCCGCATCATCATCGAGTTTCTGTTCCAAAATGTCCTCATAGGTAAAACTCGGTTTGTTACGGAACTTCTTACCTTTGCTGATTTCCTTGATAAACACCCGAACTTCATTTTTTTCTATTGAGAAAATAAACGCCTGGTACACGCAGTCGTTGTTCATAAATTCGATCAGTCGTTTTGAAATATCATCGGGTAGGTATCCGATAAAATTGGCCGATAAATCGCGGACTTCAATCTTTCGTTTTCTGATCGAAAGCGAAACTTCTTCACCGACAGTAAGTAATGAGAGGTGTTCCGGCTTCCCGATATACGATAAACGGACGGTTTTAGTTTTACCGGGTTCCTCAATCAAATCAGTAATTGGTACGATTCTTCCTTTTTTTCTGTTCACGTTCAGCGCTTTGTCGCTTGAAAGTGTTTTTAGAAGTGTGGTGCGCTTTCGTGCCAGTATGTTATTGGGGTCAATGTCGAGAGTTTTCCGATAATATAATTTTGCTGATTTAATGTTGCCCATCTGCCAATAGGCATGTGCAAGTTGCATAAGAGTGTCGGTATCTTCCGGCTCGACTTTGAGTACCTCAAGATTCACCTTCACGGCTTCCTCGAAATTACCCTCAATAGCCTTTTCAACTGCCATGTTTTTCAGGCGGTCAAGTTCTAATTTTTCCATAGGAGTACAGTATAAAGGCAAAACGAAAAATGTCAAGGTGTGCTATACTAACCCCATGTCAGGACATTCGCACTGGGCCAACATCAAAGGAAAGAAAGAGGCAAATGATGCGGCGCGGGGCAAAGAATTTTCAAAGATTTCCCGGGAGATTATTCTTGCTATCCAGATGGGTGGAGGAGACACGGATCCGAATGCTAATCTCCGCCTACGTATGGCTATTGATAAGGCCCGGGAGGTTAATATGCCCAAGGAGAATGTTAACCGACTTATTGACCGCATCAAAGAACGAACCGAGTCAATGACCGAAGTGGTTTATGAGGCAGTAGGCCCTGCGGGCGTATATGTGGTCATCAAGACGGTTACCGATAATCCGAATAGAACGCATGGGGAACTGAGCCAGATCATGAACCGAAACGGAGGTAAGCTTGTAGAAAAAGGCGCGGTTTTGTATATGTTCGATCTGTTGGGAACCATGAAGCTGGAAGGTAAAACAGAAGAAGAAGCTTTACAAATTGCGGAAACCATCGGGGGGCTTGATATCGAGAAACACGACGGTGTGTACTATGTGGTTTTAGCATACGAGTTATTATCTGAGGCTTTGCAAAAAGCTCAATCAGCGGGTATTTCCAAAGCCCCGGAACTGATTTACAAGCCGAAATCAACGGTTGAAATCGATGCCGGTGCCCGGGAAAAAGTAATTACGCTGCTTGAAAAATTGGAAGAACAGGACGATGTTCAAGAACTATTCACCAACGTAGAATTTAGTAGAGAAGAGCACAATGCCTAAACGACTTCTTGCATTTTTGATCAAAATTGACAAGCGTCAGCGGATGGTCGCTGCCGTCGGTATTACTCTCGTTTCACAGATGATTATGACGCTGTATCCGTTCGGGCAGGTGATTTGGTTTATTCCACTGATGGGTATTCTGGTTTATATTGCTACGTATGTTGCCCTGCTTGAAGATGTGGAACATATCGAGTTCATTACACTATTTGTACTTCCCGTCTATTTCGTTATGGTTTTTCTGCTGTTTTTTTACCTGCTCCCGACACGATGGCTTACCCGTATACCTTATATGTTGGTACTTTCTATTGTGTTGTACGCCATACTTTTATGTGAGAATATTTTTAACGTCGGAGTAGAGAAGTCTCTCCCCTTATATCGTGCTGCTTATTCGGTGGCCAATTTCATGACTCTGTTGGTACTCTTTTTCATGTTTACGGTTATCTTCTCCTTCCGGCTCCACTTTCTGCTCAACGCGTTTTTCGGCGGGGTATTTGCATGGCCGTTAGTATTCCAGGGTATATGGATAGCAAGTCCCAAGGCTGTGCTTGAGGAACGGGTATATAAATTTGCTACTATCGTCAGTGTGATGTTAAGTCTTGCCATACTTATCCTTAATTTCATGCCTATTGCTCCCAGTGTGTTCGCGATATTTACCGTCAGCATCGCGTATGCGCTTCTTGGAATAGTACAGGAAACCGTGCAGGACACTGTCTTCCATGAGCGAATTCGAGGGTATATTGTTGTGCTTGCGGTTATGACTGTCCTCGTATTTTTAAGCGCTCAATGGAGCTGATCAGCCTGTGGCTGATAATTTTTAATTCAAAATTTCTAATTTCAATTGCAGGTCTGTGTGGCGGAGTTCGAGGTCGAGGAGACAGGGAAGAGGGAATAGAGAATTCACGAACGTGAGCAATTCTGTATCCTATAGTAATATCCTATAGTTTTCACTATCCTATAATATTTTAGCCGTCTGACCTCAGATTGTGGATAACTCTGGGGAGAGTGCTATGTTTTGAGCGGTAGAACAGCATTGCTAAATTGTTATATTGCTATAACGTTCCAAACTAAGCACTCTCTTGGTATGCATACTAATCAACGGTGGCAAACTCGGATTGATGTATCAATCTAATCTAAAAATCGGGTTAACAGAACAACCTAAACTAAGCACCGTGTGCAAAACGTGCACTTATGGCACTGCTCGGTGGGGAGCGATATAGCAGTCCGTTATAAAATATAGATTGAAATAACAATCCAAACTTGACACCATTATGACACGCGTGTTTGAATAAATTTGAACTCAAAATTCGAAATTTGGATTGATATAAAAGTCTAAACTAAAAGGCCTTTTTCACGGGTTCTATGGGGAGGAGCTAGTACTTGTATGAAGAGAAGTAGAAAGTCAAAAGTATAAAGGTGTAAGTAAGGTGAAAAATACATTTAAATCCAGACAGAGGGAGGAAGAGAGCTTGGTTACTACACTGATAAATAGATATATGAGCCAACCGGCATCCTGACATATTTATTGCCAGATTTCCCGCAAACGAGGGTACTATGTAATGTCGTATAATATATCTTTTACGACATATACAAGTTCAATGGTTCGGAGAAGTGCCTGATACTGGATTTATTTTTCATTAATTATTTCTCGGAAATAACTTTTCTGCTCCGTTATATCGGGGTTATTAATTCTCTATTTATATGGGTATGCTGCTCGGATTTGTCCAATGACCGATTCCCGCTCATTTTGCGGGAATTATGTTGCTGGAATGCTCTAAAATGTATAATTAACAGTATCTATGGAAGGTAATGCAGTGCTATGTCGTTTTTGATAGCTTCATGTGAGGGCATGATGTGTAAATTCCACGGTAACGCAGTATTATCGTAAATGCTGTGGTAACGCAAAGCTCGGCTGGTCGACAGGTTTTTGATAAGGTAGACGTCCAGCATGTCTCGGGGAATATCCGGGTGTGTAGTCAGCTGCCATCCTGTTTTAAAGTCGTCCTCAATCATGAGTACCCGCAAACCCTGGCGGACAAGCTCAACAATAGTCTTTATTTTAAATTCAGCCGATTTGAACCCCGGATTGAGGAAGATAAGGTCAGGACTGAATAATGTTCCTATTCTCGGGTCAAGTAATTTCCGCGTCATTTTGTGTGTTTCTGGAGTTCTTCCTGATAAGACACCGAATTGAGCTTGTAGTTGGGCTTGCTCAAATTGAGCTTTCAAAACTTGGAGTGCTGCAACGGCTTTAGGTTTTTCGGGACGCAGCACCTGAGTGTGAGTAAATGCCATCACCTGTGCGAGGGCCTTTTTTACGGGAGATAGCTGTTTCGGCTCAATCTGGTCGTACCGTCCAGGGGACGACAAACTCCCTGAAAGGAGCGCCCAAATAGTACCCCATGCAACCGGGGCGTAAACGTATGCGAAATCAATGTCAGTGAGCACTCGATAGTCCAAGTTTTCTTTGGGCATATGATTTACTTGTTACCGCTATGGAACTTTTCATGAACTTCTTTCAAATGAGGGTTGGTGACGTGGGTATATATTTGGGTTGTCGCTATATTCTTGTGTCCCAGCATTTCCTGGACGCTTCTGAGGTCTGCGCCATGCATCAGGAGGTCGGTTGCAAACGAATGACGCAATACATGCGGGGTGATCCGCGAAGTAATTCCGGCAGTGATGCGGTATCTGTCGACCAGGCGCTCGATTTGTCGGGGTGAAAGGCGAAGTTTTTCGGGTGACTCCGCTGTTTTCCCTTTATAACGGATAAACACTGCAGGTGACGGATCTTTTCGTGTTTGCATATAGCGATTCAGCCATTCGATAGCGTTTTTGGAAAGAAAAACAACCCGGGCTTTTCCGCCTTTTCCGATAACGCCGAATTCGCCCCGTTCCACATTTACCTGATCGCGATTCAAACCGGCAAGCTCACTGACACGCAAACCGGTTGAGAACAGAACCTCAAGAATAGTGCGATCGCGGAGTCCTTGAACACGTTTGACGTTCGGTGTTTGGAATAAGCGGTTAAGGTCTTCCGGAGTTAAGAATTTAATGTCCCGATCACGTGTTTTTCCGAGATCAATCTTGTCCGGTGACATAACCGAAACCTCTTCACGAATAAGAAACCGCAGCAATGACCGCAACGCTATCAGAAAATAGTTTTGCGACTGTCGCTTGAGCGGACCCTTGTACTGATTTTTATACACTTGAGAGAGATATAATCGAAAGCGTCTCAAATGTTGGTCAGAGATCTTTGTCACGTCCGTCACGTCATCCGGAAAATTCTTTTGCGCCCATTCAGAAAAAAAGTTCAGGTAGTATCCATACATCCGGATTGTCCGTTGGGAAAGATTCCGATCAAGTTCGCAGTATTCCAGAAACTGCAGTACGGCTTCGTGAAGAGACATATCTATATTATAGTAAATTCGAAATCCGAAACTCGAAATTCGAATTTAGGATTTATTTAGTATGTTTTTGTTTCGAGCTTCGAAATTCGAGATTCGAATTTAGTATAATTCTTGTATGTTTAAGAAACCGTGGGTCTGGCTTGTCGGTATCGTGTTGTTGGGGATATTGATTCGCTTGTTCACGTACGGTTTTATCAAAATCCCCTGGATTGTGTATGACGAATTCACGTATCTTGATACAGCCCGGCAGATTATTCGCGGAAATTTCACTTCGGTTTTCAATCGTGATCAACTGTATCCGGGAGGTTGGCCGTTAATCCTTACTACTTTTGTCGGTTATTTCCACGACCCGAACGTGCAATACAAAGCGGCTCTGATTGTTACAATGGTTTTGTCGTCACTGGTTCCGGTTTGTGCATATATTATGACAGGAAGTCTTACTGTTGCGCTTCTGACATCTTTCTATCCGCCATTGTTTGTTTACTCATCAAGCATACTTTCGGAAACCGCTTATACTTTGTTATTGTTCGGGGCAGTGGTTATGTTCAGAGAGATGGTGCGGGACGATTTGCGCTCCAAATGGCAGATTGTGCTTTCGGGAGTTATTTTTGGTTTTGTACTCTATTATATCAGTCTTACGCGATCGTTCGGTATTATTCATATACCCGCTCTTCTTATTTCCTGGGGTGCCTTTCACTTTTTTACGCGGCGTAACACTTCCCTACTTGTCAAAAAAAATATCGGGGCATTTGTTTTGATTGCTGTTGTTATGTATATGGTAAGCGGATTGATCGTACGTCAGTTTACTGTTTCTCCGGGAAAGTTATACGAGCAGATGCCGTACATTACGGCTTTGCAACTTGTTATTTCTAAACCACTATTGTTTATGCGGCTTCTGCAGAATGAAGCAATAATTGTGCTGGTGTCACTATTCTGGATTCTCCCGATTTTTTTCGCAAAACGCACGAAGGAAAGCATGGAAAAAAAGGAGTGGCACGAGGTGTTGACGCGTATATTTCTAGTATTGGCATTGCTGGCTTCGGTAGCATTGACAGTTGCCCACATGGCAAAAACAGTCCAGAATAACAGTCAATATCTCATTTTCAGCCGGTATATCGATCCGACACTCACGGTGCTGTTCGCGTATTCCTTGGGAGATTTGTTTCACTGGATTAAAACCCATGACAAAAAGTGGAAATTACCCCTGTGGTGGGTTGGTATAATCGGTTATTTCCTAATATATCTGCGCTTGGGCTACTACTTCGGGCAGTATAAATTCGGCAACACCATGCCAGTTTACTTTTTATCACTCATTAAAAGCAATTTCTTTTTCTATCCGATGCTTATCGGTTTCGTGGTAACAATGCTCGTTGCCATTTGGAGAAAATGGCGGCGTTTGTTGTATATGACCATAGTTGTTTTTTTTGTATATCAGTCCGTTATTGCCATCCGCTTTACAACAGACGTCCCCCGTTATGTTCAGAACAAGCACTATATGGTCATCAGCGAGTGGCAGCAAGCACTGGCGCAGCCGGGTAACAGCACTCCGTTGTGTCTCATGCCCCAAGCATTATGGGGGGAATCGTACTATCTGTATCACTTTCTCCACCCGTATCAATATTTAAAATACTGTGATTCGTTTGGACAAAATAGGCCAAAATGGTTTATAATAAGCGCTAAGTCGACTGATCCTGTGCCTAAGGGTTGTGAATTTACGTTCGGTTTTTCCCTCAGTGGCGGCGACGGATTATTTTACTGTCCGAAAGGAATGAAATGAATATTATTGTCATCATACCGGCGCTCAATGAAGAAGCTTCGATCGAATCGGTAATCCGAAGCGTTCCCCGCAAAATTCCCGGTATAACCGGCGTACGTGTATTGGTCTATGATGACGGATCTGTCGACAGAACAACGGCAATCGCGAAAAAAGCAGGCGCTGATTTATTGTTTCGTCACCCGCGGCCCTATGGCCTTGCCCGAACATTCAAAGATGCTCTTCACGAAGCACTGCGTGCTGGAGCAGATATTATTGTGAACACCGATGCAGACAACCAGTATGATCAAAAAGAAATTACTCAACTGGTGCGACCAATCATTGACGGTGCTGCCGATTTTGTAATTGGAGATCGGCAAGTGAAGAAACTTGATCATATGCCATGGGCAAAAAAGTACGGCAATATGATCGGAAGTTATGCCATACGGTTACTTGTCGGAACCAGCGTGAGTGATGCGTCCTCCGGTTTCAGGGCATTTACCTCAGAGCTTGCCCGATCGGTTAATATACTTTCCGATCATACATACACTCACGAGATGATTATCGATGCACATTTTAAGCATTTTCGTATAGCGAATGTTCCCATTACCTTCAGACGGCGCACCAATGGTATTTCGCGACTCATTTCACACGGCGTAGTCTCACACCTTTTAAAATCCGCCTCTACGATTATACGTACCGTTCTTCTCTATGAAGCGCTGAAGGTTTTGTCAATCACCGGCGGACTATTTGTCTCACTCGGGCTTGTCGGAATAGGCCGTTTTTTATATCTTTCCCTACTTACTTCCGAGGGCAGTAAAGGACACATACAGTCGTTGGTCATTTCTTCAATACTGATAGTCATCGGTTTTAACGTGGTTGTTCTCGGGCTGATTGCCGACTTGATTTCATATAACCGTCGCTTGACCGAAGAGTTGAAACGGGAGCAGAACAGCAAATAACCGTCATACTATGAAATTTGCAGACCTCAAGGATTTTGATTATGTACTTCCCCCGAATTGTATCGCACAGCGTCCCGCAAGCCCGAGGGATAGCGCGAAGATGTTGGTCTATAATAGAAAGTATAAAGTAGAAGGTATAAAGGAAAGTATAAAGGATAAAGTTACTGACAGCGCGTTTAACCATCTTCCGGAGTTTCTAGATGATAGCTATGTGCTTGTGTGTAATGATACAAAGGTTATCCCGGCGAGGATTTGGGGTAAACGGGCTACCGGAGGAAAAGTCGAAGTGCTCTTTATCGAGCACGCCGGACGAACGCATTTTAAAGTGATGCTTTCCCGGTTCATCCGTCAGGGCGAGACCCTTACATTACAAGGAGGTGGTGCAATAACCGTGATTCGGCAAGACGAAAAATATTTCTTTGTCGATACCCATATGTCATATATTGAATTTATCCGGTATCTCAACAAATATGGAACCATGCCCGTGCCGCCATATATAGATAAGCCAGATTCCCGCTATAAGTTAAAACAGGAATACCAGACGGTTTTTGCAAAGCATGAAGGATCAGTTGCTGCACCGACTGCATCTTTGCACTTTACCAACCGATTACTAAAACTATTAACGGGAAAAGGGATATCAATAGAGTACATAACCCTGCATGTGGGGTTAGGAACATTTGCTCCCCTTGCTGAAGAAAATTTTGAGACGCAGACATTACACGATGAGACGTACGAAGTGAAGAAAGACGTGTGGCAACGGCTGCAGAATGCAAAAGAATCCGGGAAAAAAATTCTGGCTGTCGGAACTACGACACTGCGTGTTTTGGAAACGATTGTGAAAACGGAAACTCTGACCGGTAAAACAAACATTTTTATTACCCCGCCCTACCAGTTCCAATTTGTCGATGCCATGATTACGAACTTTCATTTGCCTGCCACTTCCCTACTCTTGTTGATTGCGGCATTCATCGGGGATAAAAATAAAACTTTGGATTTATACCAACACGCTATCAGCACAAACTATCGCTTCTACTCCTTTGGGGACGGAATGCTCATAATTTAAGTACAAAGCTTAAAGATTAAAGCCTAAATAAAGCTTAAATATTTAAGCTTTAAGCTTTATTAAATATTAAATATTTAGTCTTTAGGCTTACAGTATTACTCCTATTATTCCGATTCCGAGAAGTAACAAGCTTGCGATCACCGGCCATAACTTTCCGATATCAAATCCGGCTTGCGGTATATATGGAACGGGTGTCGGTGCTTGCGCATAGATAATTGGGGTTGCGGTCGGATACGGCGTATAAGTCGGTGGAACGGGAGCGGGTGTATAGGTTGGTGCCGGTGTATACGAAGGAAACGGCGTATTGGTAGCCAAAGGCGGGCTTGTCGGGATGGGTGTGTTTGTCGGAACGGGCGTATTGGTTGCTGTGGGCACAGGTGTATTCGTCGGCGTCGGTGTGGGAGTTTTGGTTGGTGTTGGTGTGTTTGTCGGCTGATTTGTCGGGATTGGCGTGGGAGTCTTCGTAGGTGTTGGTGATGATCCGGGCGGAGTTGTCGGAGTGATTGTCGGTGTATTCGAAGGTGCGGGCGTTCCTCCGGGAATTGTCGGAGTAGGTGTTTTGGTTGGACTGGGTGTGTTTGATGGCGCCTGAGTCGGCAAAGTAAGAGGAATTTGAGTTCCGGATCCGTTGGCCACTTGATTGGCGTTTATGGGTCCCGACTGGGTTGTGCTTCCCGTACAGTCATATGCAAATGGTTTACAGGAGCAGTCGATGTTCACCACCAAACAGTGATCGCTTCCCGCTGCAATCGTACATTCACCACCGTCTGATGCACCGGTGCATGGCGCACTTCCACACGAACAATTGCCTCCCTTTGCCAATGTGCAATGTATATTCTCATTACCCGTCAATGCACGAGGAGCATTAAAACGAACCGTGAAAGTTCCTCCGCTACAGCTACAGACTCCGGGAGTATTTGTGGGTGCGGCAGTTGCACCGCAGGTTGAGGGGCAGGATGCGTTTTCTCCCTGTTCGTTGTACATAAATACCCATTTCATACCTTGAGTTGCATCACATAAATACACCGCGTATGTCGGTATGTTTCCGGTGCATTGGAGGAAATTTAAGCCCCATTGCCCACCAAGGGTACAGGTTTCTCCTTCGACCACATTGCACGCGTTTGCCGCCTGACTGGATGTCGTAAAAACCCTTCGAAGTGACAGTAAACTTAAAAGCAATGAGACGATGAGTAGGAAAACAAGCGCGAAGTTGGCAATCGTAAATGCGTGTTTAGGGGTGTTCATTGTTATTTATCTGATTGTGGCAACTTTTACGTAGGCACTGACTATTTTAGGTATCGGGGAATATGTGCCGGATTTTTCACTGATATAATAAGAAACATACGCATATTCCTCAAAGCCGGGTTTCAGCGGGTTGGTTGTCTTAAGGGTAACGGGTGTCGTAAATTTTTCGAGCGGTGCAGATTCAATCTGCTCATAAAAGTCAGGGTCGTCAAAAAGAGGAGGGTCCAATTGATAATCAGTGAAGGATTCGGACAGTTCGCCATTATTCATCCGTTTGATCGTTGTCTCAATGTTGAAAAGAGAAAGGATGTTCTGGGGATTGTTCAGGTTTTCCGCATCAGCAATGTATTTTTTGATGAGTTCGAGTGCCCGGGCCTGCAATGTTTCAGGGGAATCTGTCAGCTTGTCTAAATTTTCCTGGTAGATGCCCTTAAATCGTACGCGCAAAAAAAATCCGCTCAGTTTCATGACTTTTTGATCATATGTTTCAATAAGTACCGGTAACTCCGTTTCAATTTGAGATGCAGTTACGGGAGTTGTTGATTCAGTTCCCTCAACAACGATTTTGTTTGTGCTGAAAAAATCCCGCAGTGCAGCCCAGGTGATAACATGTTGAATGAGTAGTTTGTGCCGTTCTTTTGCAGGCAGACCGGGAAACAAATCTTGATACTCTTCACGTAGGTTCACGACGAACAGGTGGTTGTTTATCCGGCGCGGCGTAAAAGTGATCTCGTCAACGCTGTTAAAATTGATGCTCGGAATAATCTTCGACGGGTTGTCCAAATTTGCCCGGGGGGCTGATGCAAAGCGTTGTCGCTGCTCAACAAGTAGCGAAACCGTAAAAAAAATCAATGCCACCACCAGAACAATTACTGTTCCTAAAAATCTTGGATCTAAAATAAATACACGATACAACCGTTTCATAGTTTAACATCATTATAAACTATTGAGGGATTTGTCAAACCGAAAAAGACAGTAAATATTTAGAAAATTACGCTGATGACACCGACTCCCAGAAGTAACAAGCTTGCGATTACCGGCCATATCTTTCCGATGTCAAATCCGGCTTGCGGTATATATGGAACGGGTGTCGGCGCTTGTGCATAGATAATTGGGGTTGCGGTCGGATACGGTGTATTTGTGGGCGGAAGCGGTGCGGGTGTGTATGTCGGTTGTGGCGGATACGTCGGATACGGCGTAAATGTCGGTTGTGGCGGCAAAGGAGTGATGGTAGGAGGAACAGGTGTTTCGGTCGGTGTTGGTGATGGAGTCTGTGTTGGGGTCGGTGTCGGTGTTTTTGTGGGTGTCAAAGTCGGTGTGACTGTTGCAGTAGCCGCAGGAGTGCCGGTAATTGTCGGAGACGGTGTCGGTGTGCTTGTAGGTGTTGCAGTGACCGTCGGTGTCACAACCGGAACAACGGAACAAAGCGAAGTGGAATCTCCCGAAGATGCAACAAGTTTGAATGTTAAAACGGCAAAGGTCCCACTTCCCCGCACTACTTCACTACTTGCGCCTGTCAGAAGAACATAATTTGTTCCGACCAGTTGGTCGGTTAGCGAGCTGAAAAACAGACCATTTCGTGTGGAAACGTATTCCAAAGCTACCGGATCGTAGCTGATTTGTGCTTGTGCTCCCGTTGTACCGTCAGTACCCGTTACGACCATAACGGTAAATTCATAATTCTGACCGATGGTTAACGGCCCTGTTGGTGCGACCAGCGTAAATACTGGGTTGGTGAAAGCCCGGGGTTTTGTTTTAAAGATCGAACGCAACGACAAAACTCCGATCACGATCGCAAGGAGAAGAACGGCTAAAATGGCAAAACTTACCTTGGCTGTGGTTGCTTTGTTTTTTCCCATAAAAATAACCTGAATTTATTATATTCCAAATCAAAAATTGCAATGAGGAATTTGTGATGGGAATCAACAAGTTGCTTAGCTCAGCTATCATGTTTTTCGACTCCGTGGGACCCCTCCCTAGAAAGGTTCCCTCCCAAGTCGCTCAAAACAGACAGCTTCGCAAGCAAAGTTATTTAAAAAACATTATGCGCCGATTTTGAATTCTACAATGTCGCCTTCTTGCATGACATACTCTTTTCCTTCGCTACGAGCCAAGCCTTTTGCTCGTGATCCTACCCACCCGTTTTCAGCAACAAAGTCTTTATAGGAAACAATATCTGCTTTAATGAATTTTTTTTCGAAATCTGTATGGATGACTGCTGCAGCTTGCGGTGCTTTTGCTCCTTTAAGAATCGTCCACGCACGGGCCTCGATTTCTCCAGCGGTCAAGAACGAAATTAAATTTAAGGTCTCATACCCAACACGAGCTAACTGATCAAGTGCCGATTCAGTGATACCTACCGATGACAATAGCTCTTTTCTTTCCTCGTCTGTTGCTTCTGACAATTCCGATTCCAGTTTTGCAGAAAGTGTGATGATCTGAGATCCGGGATGCGCGATACGCGACCATTCAGCGAGTACGGCGTCTTTATTTTGAAGCTGTTCTTCAGACATGTTGGCGACATAAATGGCCGGTTTCATCGTTAAAAGATTGAATTGCTTGACGAGTTGTTTCTGCTCGATATCCAGCTCGAATTCCCGTGCCGGTATCCCGGTGTCCAGGTGCTTCTTCAACAATTGTGCTAATTCATACGCTTCTTTCTGCTCTTTGGACGCATTTTGTTTCGGTTCTTTCATGTTATCCAACGTCTGAAGGTCTGAAAGGAGAAGTTCTTCATTTAATGTTGCAAGGTCTTCCGCGGGGTCAACTTTATTTGCGACATGGATAACATCGGGATCCTCAAAGAATCGGAGCACATACACGATTGCACTCGTTTCACGGATATGCGACAAAAATTTGTTTCCCAACCCTTCCCCACTGTGTGCGCCCTTCACCAAACCGGCCACATCCACAAATTCTACAAGGGCAGGAACTATCTTTTCGGTATGTACAATTTTTGCTAACACATTTAAACGTTCATCAGGAACTGGCACGATACCAGTATTCGGTTCAATTGTTGCAAAAGGATAGTTTGCCGCCAATGCCTGCTGTTTTCTGAGCAGCGCGTTAAAGAGTGTGGATTTGCCTGCGTTCGGAAGTCCGACGATAGCAATTGAGATGTTCATGGGAAGTATTATAACAATAACCATTAACGAATTCTCTCTGCACTGAATGTGAGGAACGTCTTTTCTGAGTATGTAGCTATTTCTGGAACTTGTTGAAGGGGTATATTTACTTTTCTTCTCAGTCCCTTACCTATTGTTATGTGTGCACTAGTTACTTCAAATCCGTTTGTCTCTAAATGATGGAGAATTTCAGGCAACGAATTTTTTGGGAATAAACGAACGTCCTGATGGAACTCCATAATTATTTGTTGCACCTGGCGGAGTTTGCCAGATAAAGAGAGCTCTCTTATCGCATCACATTCTGTGCCCTCAATGTCCATTTTCAGTAGGTCGATCACTTCGTCCTTCCTTATTAAGTTTGACAGCCGTATTTTGGGAACTTGGACTGAAAATGTACCCGGCGTATTTATGAGCTGATCTGCAATAAAGTCTTGCGTATGATATCCGTTTGGTGGGCGGTGCAAGTTTAATCTTGTATACCCGGTGTCGTCCCCTGCTATTGCTGCGTTTACAATCTCTACATTCTCAAGTTTTCTGCGTCTTACATTATGAACCATCGCATTTGCTGTCGCAGGGTTTGCCTCAACTATGGTTACTTTCGATTGAGGAGCTCGGTATTTCCAATAAAATGCAGACAGTGCTCCAGGATCACCCCCTAAATCAATGATGTTTGGAGATGACGTTCTTGGGTTCCATTCTCCGTACTCATCTCTCACATAAATTTCAGCAAATATATATGATATTTCTAATAGTCGTTGTGCACAAAGAGCAGTTAATGCTAATAAACCCATAGTGGCCATTTCAGGTACAAGTGTTTTCAACTGTTCAACATCTTCACGAACTGTTGTTCTCAGAATTGTTTGAATTTCGTCAAAGGCATTATATGACCCACTTGCTTTGCATAAGCTGCTGATGGATCTTATTGATTCTACAACATGAACCATGCCATATTATATCGCTTACGGAGCTTTGTTACAAGCCGGGGTATTACACATTTAAGTATGCCAGAAGAGGATTATGATCAGAGCCTTTTGTTTCGGGTGAAACACAGCTGGCACATCTCAGATTCGCGATCCAGATGTGATCCAGCTTTCTTCGTATATGTAAATTAAACATCTTGATAAGTGTTTTAAAGAAGAAAGCTGCAAGCTTGATGTCCATACTATTTAGGTCAGCAGTCCACTGTATGTTTTTTGAGACGTTGAGGAATTTGTCACCAAGAATTCTTTCGTGCATTTGGAATTCAGCGCCAGTCTTCAGGAGATCAAAACTATTGAAGTCTCCGCAAAGAATTTCGTGGTTGAGCAGCCGGTTCCTTGCCAGATACTGCCTGATGTAGTTCAGTTGGGACTCGCGGTTAGCTTGCCCGCCATTATGATCCAGGTGGATATTAGATATGCGAATTGTATTGTTGGAATATTTAAAGTAACCCACAATGGCTCTTCGTTGAAATGGTGTGCTTATACCCCCGGCGACAAGGGAAAAAACAAGTTCATGTAATGCCAATTTTTTGCTTTTAGGTAGAAAAACTTTCTCGCTTCGTATTAGTTGAAGCCTTTTAGTGTCCCATATAAGACAGTTTCCCATTCCTAAGACAGATGACTGATCACCCAAATTGCATACTGCCTTCCAATTACTTCCTAGTTTTGCAAGTATATTTTTGATTATATGTTCTTTTGTATTGAGTACTTCTTGTAGTGCGAATATCGATATGTTCGATCTGCTCAAACGTAATATGTTCAAAACAACTTCGTTCGGATGCTGAGAAAATTGAATATTATACGTAGCTATTCCTAGTTGATGATTCTTGTTAACCATGTCGTATTTCCATTCTACCATCAAGGTGACTAATGACAACAGAATATGTCATCGCAATGAGCTCTGTTAGATCCTCTAACATGTTAGTATTTTTTTTCATAGGAAAAGTTTGTTTTGAAGCGACAGCTTCTAGTACTGACTGAGAATTATAGGCGGTGATACCGTAACCGACGTGCTTAGAATGACCATCAGATCCTGCTAGCAACGCTCCTATTTTTGGGTTATGAATGTTTTTTGCAATAAATTTACGTACATTGATTTCTCTGCCGAAAACCAGCCCTGTTTTATCGGCCTGTTGCAACCTTGCGCCACTTGCGTTGAATATCTCTATCCCATCGATATATAATCCTGGATCAGGAGAATTGATAATTGTGGAGATCAATTGAAAAGGTACAGATGAAGATCTGGGTAGGTTTGGGTGCGGAATTACTATGTAACCTCCAAGCTGGTGCGCATATAGTATTGTGTCAACCAGTGACATTCCTCGAGGTATACCACTGAACGTGTTGAGTACAATAACATGGCCATGTTTTGTTGAAACTTCTATTCCTGGTATCACCTCAATTGGGAGAGAATGACGAAGCGCGTAATCTACAGAAAGAACTGAAGATTCAATATTGTCATGATCAGTTATAGCGATAGCATCTAAACCTGCTCTAATAGATGCATCGACGATCTCTTCCGGTTTTGCACTACCATCTGAGAAATTAGTATGTAAATGTAAGTCGGCTGCTTTCCAAACAATACCTTTGCCTGTTTGTAAACCATTTCCTTCATTAGCGTTAACCTGTTTGTATAAACCAAATTCAATTCCCATATATGTGAATACTGTTGTTTCTAAGCTTATGACAGGCAGTTTCTAGACCTTGAAGTATTTCTGGCTGCGATGTGAGGAGCGCAATTTCCTCTGTTCCGAATCTGACGAAAAGCTCATCAAAATTATGAGAGCCGATTATTGCTGTGTGGTTACCAATTTTAAGTGCCTTAGCATGAACTACGCCAGGGTATCGTGTAATCCTAAACTTAGGTTTCTGCTGGCCAAAGTTATGGACTAGACGTGAAAAACGCGGCGCAAAACCAAGATTGCTTTCTGAAGATGTGATTACTTCAATATCTCGACCTTTATCGGCCTCGTGATTAAGGATGTGTCTCAACTGACCAACCGGCAGGTAAGGTGTAAGCAACGTGATTTTATCTTCGCCTGAAAGAATGCGCTCACGTACAAAATCCATAATTAAAGAGCTATTTCGCTTTCCACTGTCAATAAGAACGGAATTATAGCTATCGCAGGAAATAACTCTATCAGATTGCTCGTGCTCATAGAACGACGATATGAAGACTTGAGCAAGGACATTAACAATAGCAGGATTATTGGTGCCCAACATTAAATCAACTCTCATCATGTCTAATGGTGTTAGGTTTAGGCCACCAATATAGGCAAAATCATCGACAATTACTATCTTTTTATGATCTCTACCAATAAAACCTGGAACAGGCGTGTTCTTTAATATACTATGGGGTCTGTTTGTACACACGACTTTACCCGCCTCTGCCAAGGCTCGTAATAAACCAGCTCTATTTCTTACTAAGTGATCACGAAATTGTCTTTGGCTGTCGCTGAACGAAGGTAGATGGTTGAATGTATTATCGGCTACATAATCTGAGTACGAGTCGTGGACAAATCTAAGGTCTAAGGAAGCCCGTGCTAGCTTGGCGTTTGACATTTCATGTACGAGCAAGTCGGAATAATGTCCAGACTCAAAAGCCATGACTTGTATCCATATTTTCTCATGTGCGTGTCGGACCTGTTGGAGTAGGTCTGAATAGAATTCGGTTGTAAATAGAAGTTTGTATTGTGATGCATTCTGTGTTGGAATCTCGGGAGTTATGACCGGACCTTGTATATCCGAATTTTCTAGTCGTGCTAACATAACCCATAGTATACTAAAATGCTCAGTATGTAACAAGCAGACCTGGTATATGCAACGGCTAAACCGCTCGATCAGGGTCACTCACGTCTAAGTTGTGTAGACAAGCTACTATCTGAACGATGTAACCAGTAGCACGGCGTTAAGTATTATATTAAAATTGTTTTGATTATCCCGTTCTGTAGTTCGTTAGTAATGTCTCAGATTTACTTCTTATAGTCGATGAAAACAGAAGAACGAAATCAACCCGGGGGCAAGCTGCGTGTAATTTTATTGCGCATCGATGTGGAACGGGAAGGACAGGAAGTAGATGTCCCTGTCCATTTTGTTACGGATGGCATGCATCAGGAGTCTGCGCAGCAATGTAGCTGCAGAACCGGATTGGTGCAAATATTTGGGGGTGTGCCGAAATTTACAGCGAGAGTTATATGTGCGGGTTCGAAGAACGGTAGCTGTTATAAAACGTGGGAATGATGTAGGGTGAGACCCTTACGGATTACATGAAGGGTTGAACCCTTCATGGTTTACCAAAATTTGTTACAGTAATCTATATAATTATCAATTAATTACTCATATGATCGATGATAATCAAGTAGAAGCGGGAGTTCAGGCAGGTAAAGAACGATTAGCATCCACAACCGAAATGTACCAAGTAACGCAAGAGTTTGCCGATTCCCCAGTTGGTGCTGAGGTTAACGCATTTATTGCGAGTTTTATGCACGTTGCAGAGGGAAATAAAGTTGAACCGCAAGAGCTACATAAGATGCTCAAAACACAAAATACCGGTGAAAAACTTATCTTCGTGAAGCGAGATGCGACAAATAAAATTATCGGGGTACAGGCAGTATCTCGTATGTTGTCTTTTTCTTCAGTCCCGAAAGATCACGGGAAGGCTGTTTTACAACTTGCCGACGGTGTTGTTCACCCAGATTCTCGACAAAAGGGCGTTTTAACAGATTTGTTAACCGATGCGCTCACAAAAGCACCAGGAGAGTTGAGTCGCTTGATTGAACAGCAAGAGCCGAGTGAGGAACGTGAGGCTGTTCTCGAGCAGTTGAAAAGACCCTCGGCATACACAGTTGTGGATGATACAAATCCATTGCGCGATGCTGTTGTTAGGGCATTTTGTAAAGCGACAATGGCTGCAGGATGGCAGCTGGACGGAAAAATTGTACAAGGAATGGCTGGTCCTCAGGCATCTGGGGTAATAGAATACGACGCGGATGAAGATATTACGATAGTTTCTGGAGATGTTGGTGTGTCAGGTGTGGAAGAGACAAAGTATGGCAAATTGCCAGTACGTAAAGTAACTACTGTTGATTATGAAAAGCCAGGAAATGCATTCGACCGAATTCTCATAGGGCTCCCGGAGATGGAATGGCACATGAATGAACCGGGATATAGGGTGGTAAACGGTGCCGATAAACTTTCCGAAACGGAAGCTATTTTGTCAGCAGCCCGCAGAGAAGGTTTTCAGCAAACCGAACGTGCGCAAATGACACGCTTCTCTGCACAAAAAGAAGTGTAAGTGTTTCAAAGCTCGATTGTTTCTCCACCCAATTTGTTGATGAAATGGGTGTCGTGGGAAATATAGAGTATTCCTCCCTCGTAGTCTTGCAACGCATTTTCGAGTTCTTCAATTGACGGTAAGTCCAAATGATTGGTTGGCTCGTCGAGAACTAACAAATTCGGTTTATTGGCAAACATTTTTATAAGCTGAAATCGTGCCTTCTGTCCTCCTGATAGATCCATAATTTTTTGTCGCGCATCGATGGTCGGGTCAAAAAGATACTGCGAGAGTATGCTCTTAATGTTTTTTGTATCCGAGTTCATATGGTAACTTTCATAGATTTTGTAAACAGCCTCTTCAAGTTTCAACGGAAGATATTTAGGGTCTATTTCCTGCTCATACTCCCCTATCCTGATTGACGGTTCGATGGTAATGGCACCGCCAAATACTGTTGCTACAGGGACCTCATTTTTATACCGAGATAGGATTGTTCGAACCACAGTACTCTTTCCCGCGCCGTTTCTTCCCTTAATAAAAACACGTGACCCATGACCGATTTTGAATGAAACGTGAGAGAAAAGCGGTTCGGTATACCCAAGTGAAAGATCTTTTATTACTAACAGCTGTTGGAGACGTTCTTCGTTGGTGTGGGTAACGATTTTAATATTCTTTTCTTTGAATTTATGATACGACTCGGATACAACCGTATCTAAATCTTCTACTGAGTCCTGATCAATCCAAAAAGACGGTTTGACTGTTTCGGCTTTAATTTTTTCATAATCCTTCAACCAGTGATCGTACTTTATTTTCCACGCCTTACTTTTTGCACGCATTTGCAACCCCCACTCCACCCTTTTTTTTGCATCAGCAAGTCTTTTTAATTGATTATGATATTCAACGACTGAATTCTTGGTTTGGGAAGTGTTCTGCTGTAAATAGTCATCATAATTTCCTTTGAATGAGGAAATACGCATATCTTTAAGTTCGATAATTCTATCCACATATTGCAAAACATCACGATCATGGGTAACAACTAAAACTCCTGCTTTTACGGAGTGCATCCAGGTAATAAATTGTTCTTTACCAATATAGTCCATGTGGTTCGTGGGTTCGTCAATAAGCAATAGGTCAGCTTTAGAGTACATCATACGGGCCAACTCCACGAATCTTTTTTCACCTCCCGATAGAATTGCGAGTGGACCCTGTGCCTTTTCCGCCGGAATTTGGAAATCCAAAAGGGTTGCAAGAATTACGTCCTTTATGTAATAGTAGCCATTCTGAGAGAAATACTCGACAGCCTCGGTATACGCGTGTGCATCGGCATGATTCCCCTCCTCGAAATCGCGCAAAACCTTTTCATAGTGAGAAAAACGTGGAACACTCTCCAAAATATAATCGAGAGCCGTTACTGTGGCGTTGGCAAAATGTTCCTGTTTCGTAAGTACCGTCCGAAGATTTTTCTTTGTGCTGATAGATCCATCAAAGTCGTGATCTACGTTTCCCAGAATGTGCAATAGCGTTGTTTTCCCTTGACCATTGCGACCAATGAGTGCAACTTTTTCACCTTTACTGACATGCAGATTAAGGTCAGTGAAAAGAGTTTTCGCACCGATTGATTTAGATAGGTGCTGTGCGGTTATTAACATGGATGATAGTATACCATTCGATCATGTAGGGGTTGATTTTGTGTCGGTAAGGGCGAGACCCTTACGGACAAGCTCAAAATGCGGACTCTTTTTGAATACCGGGACGAAGAACACGAAAAGAAAGCAGAAAACATGAAAAAATGAGCAGGCTGCCGACAAGAAACGGGAACGGAACCGAAATGGTAGCTACAATTCCCCCGAGTATCGGCCCGATAATCATGCCAATACTTTGATATGAAGCGCTTAACCCCATGATCGATCCCTGTGATTTCGCATCGGCTTCCCGAGATAAGATTGTCGGTATGAGCGTTTGAATTGCGCCATTGAACAACGCCAGGATGATCATTCCCAGAACAAAGAGTGTTAACGACCGGGAGAGAAACATAAGTATAAATGAGGCCGTTGTCAGTAGCATGCTTGCTGAAAATGCTTTTCGAATTCCGAATTTCTTGGAAAAGCGCGCAACAAACAGATTCTGTGAAATCACACCCACAACGCCGAAAAGAGTAAACAAGATGGCATTCTGAGCTTCTGAGATATGGAGTATTTGCAAAGTGAACGGTTGGAATCCGTAAATGAGCGCACACGCGAACGCGAGATAGTATATAAGCGTAATGAGGAACGTCGGGCCGACATTTTGGTCAAACAATGTCCGCGCGAGATGCTTGAAATCGAATAGTTTTCCTTTTCGTACCTCCCCCATATGCTTATTTGTTTCCGGCAAATACAGCGCGGTAAGAATTACTGCAATTACCGTAATGATACCGGCCAGAATAAACGGAACAGCCTGTCCAAAACCGAGCGTAAACGCGGAAATCGCCGGACCGAAGACGAATCCGAAACTGAGCGCAGAACCGATCATACCGAATGCCTGTGTACGGTCTTCCGGTTTAGAGGAATCAGAAATAACCGCAAACGCCACCGGGATATTCCCTGCCGTAATACCGTCGATAGCCCGTGCGATAAAAAGGAAAAGAGCATTCGGGGCAAAGGCCATGATAAAAAAAGAAATTGCTGTTCCGGTTATCGAAATAAGCAGTAAGGGTCGTCGCCCATACTTATCAGACATGCGTCCAATAATCGGTGTCGCGATGAACTGGCAGATCGAAAATATGGAAAACAACAAACCGTTTTGGAAATCGGTCAACCCAAAGCGCTTCGAGTATCCGTAGAGAATCGGGATGACAATTCCGTATCCCAACATGTTCACAAGGGCGACGAGAGAAATAATGAGTAGTGTCCGGTTACGGTTCAACATAGAAAATCTATTATACAAGACAGCGTGATGCATGTCACATGGTATTTTCAGGGTTTAACCCCGTAAGGGTGAGACCCTTACGTCCTCTAGTAAGTTGCTTACAACTATAGGCTTTTGGTATAATAGCGTATGCCATCAAAAGTTGAAGAACTTAAACAAATCGGCGAAGCACATAAGCCAGTCGTGGACAAAATGATAGAGTTTGTTCACAGAGTTGCCGAAATCTCATTAAAAGAGCTTGAAACAACCGAAGGTGTTCGCGGAGCGATACAAATGTATTTGAACGGCGTTGCCGCCTATCCAGACAGAGTTTTCCTACGCGGTCGCACAATGAGGCACTATAACTTTCAATTTAAACAAAATTTGGTTAGAAGTGTTTCGCAAAACGGGCCAGGTCATTTTCAAAAATGGATCCGTCGGTTTAAAACTCCTGCAGCTCGGGAGGAACTAATTCAACGAATTGTTACCCTTGATGTTTTGCATTTTGTGGAGGCTTGGTATATGTCGCACAGTAAAATGTTTCCTGAGCCAGATTGGGAAAAGCTCGAAACATCACATCAAAAAGTACTTTCGGGAAGAATAAGCGATGTAACACAATTGTATGGAGCCTTATTCTATGGTATACAAGCTGCCGCAATCGAGGTTTTTGTTGAAGACACTGCCCCACCGGATGCTGAGCTAGTCATGTTCTTGACTATGTAAGCTGTTGAAGAACGATCATTAATCTTGTCACCAGTGTGTCGTCAAGTATTCGGCCAATTGTCCTCAGTCTTCGCAGTGCTATCTGAACAATTTCAGTAGGTAAAACCTGTTTCTCCGGCATAGGAGCGATATGATTTTCTCGCATATAAAACGCAGCTTCCATCGGGTCAGGATATCTCGAATCTATAGCAGTTTGTAAAAGCCGTGCCTCTGAGTAACTCGCGAGGGCTCGGGTAATGTTTAGTACAAACGAATAGCTGGCATACACAAGACTTTTTTTCCTCATCGGAAGATTGACAACGGTTAGCATGTTTTCGATATGTTGTCCAAGCGAATAAGTGAGCGCCTCCAGAACGTATGAGCGGGCTATTTCTTCAGTAATGATCATGCCACTTTCCTGTAATACAGATAAGTGCGTAAGTACTCCTGGATGTGCTGTTGGAGTTCCTGATGATGGACCCATGCTTGCGCTAGCTCGTCCTGAAGCTGATTCAACTCGCAAGTTGCGAATTGTATGAAGCCGCCCAGTAAATAACTGTTTGTCATAAATCTCTAAACGTTCTGCTGTTATACGTTCGTCGTCATGAGCGCTAAAATGAGGGACAGAGGGAAGAACTTGGGCACTTATGTGTTCAACGAGCGTTCCGAAAACAGGTCTCGGTGTCACTCTGCTATATTGAATATCACCTCCTGAATGAGTGGGATAGTTAGGGTCAGACAGAAACACATCATGCTGAAATGCCTCTCCATGGTGGCGTATCGCGTCATATGCAGGGGTATCCGCGATTAGTTCTAGGCCGATTGCTGCGATAGTATGCTCTACTGACATGCTTTAGTATATCAAATATCACTGCGAAAAGCTCGGTGGGAGTGTACAATCGTAGAAATGGCTATCCGCAACCTACTTCTTTCTTATCTGATCGTTTTTTGCCGGTACTCGTGGTTCTGGTTGGGAATCTGGGTGTTCTACTACCTGCGCTTTACAGACTATGCCGGAATCGGACTGGTAGAAACGGTTATGATCACCACAGTGACCCTTGCAGAAATTCCCACCGGAGCAATCGCGGACCTTTTGGGTAAACGGAACACGCTGATTATTTCCTTCGCTTTGGAAGCAATTGGCTCGGTGCTTGTTGCGACTGCCGGAAGTTTCCCCATGTTGTGTTTTGCTATTTTTGTGATGTGTATCGGCGGTGCTCTGTATTCGGGAACGCTTGAGGCACTTATCTATGACACGCTCAAGGAGAATAAACTAGAAGATCGCTATGATAAGGAGATCTCGCGTATTAGCGCCATAGCGCTCATTGCTCCTGCAATCTGTGGGCTTTTCGGCGGGTTTTTGTATACGCTCGATCCCCGGTTTCCCTTTCTCGGCAACGCCACGCTCTACACTATAGCGCTTGTTCTTTCCTTTTTTCTGGTCGAACCGCATGTTGATACCCAAAAATTTTCATTTTCCAACTTTTTGCATCAGACGAAACAGGGTCTGCATGAATTAGTCAAATCGGCAGACATCAAACAACAAACAGTCTCGTTGTTGTTGGTTGGGTTTGTTGTGGTAATTATGTCGGAAATGGTAAACAGTTTCTTGGGCATAGAATTCGGTTTCGGTGCTGAACAGCAAGGTATATTGTGGGCGGCAATTTTTATACTCTCGGCGTTTGCCACACAACTGACGCCGCTGTTCAGAACAAAATTCAAAGAGCACGCAATTTTTGTCGTAGGAGCATTGATCGCATTGACCATGATTACTTCCCCACTTCTCGGTTTGGTGCTTGGTGGTATCTCCCTGACATTGCGGACATCTTTTGAATCAATATTCAACAATTTGTCATCAGTCACCATAAATGCGACGACGGAATCAAAAAACCGTGCCACTACCCTATCCACATTTAATATGGTCAAAAATCTTCCGTACGTGCTGACCGCCTTTTTTGTGGGGTTTCTTGCGGACAAATTTTCCGCCCGTTACGTAACGGCATTCTTGGGAGGAGCACTGGTATTATTCCTCTTCTACCAACTGTCCGTGATCAAAAAGCAGCGCGTTTAGCCCGCTGTATTGCAAAGACTCGGTATTATAGGTTATAATATCGGTCATGGCACAGGTGGAAATTCCAAAATCATATCTTGGGTCGACAGTACTGAATGATCGTGGAGAACTCCGGATGTTTGCTGATGGTCACGGATTGGCAGACGAAGGTAAGTACCATCAACCCGATCAGTTAACTATAGAGTTTACCGCTCTGGCAGATCTGATTGCTTCTTTGGATGGCAGGCCGCCGGTTGGTGATCTGGATACAACAGCCGAAGAAGCGCAACAGATTTCCCAACTCCTTGATAATGTTTCTCCTGAACGCTACCTGGTGGTGTCAGACCCCTTCGTCAAAGATGGGATCGCTGTATCAGCTCAGGCGGCATTCCAAAAAGGTTTGTTGTTCGGGCTTGAACTTGCAAAAAAACATCCGGGGCAGCTTTTTGTGTGGCGCCGAATGCTTGATGACTACAAAGTATATTTCAGGACATTTCTGGAAAAGTACATTATGACAAGTTTGCCAAACAATACTACCGTTAGAGGGCGTGTCGGGTTTAATTTTGCGAACACTGGCAGCATGGATTCAGAATCTGTGGGGTGGCTCAGATCAAAAGGGTTCTTCTCTGGTTTTGCGTCTGCGATAAACGATGTTACACGATTAACTCCACAAGTAATTAAGCCACGTAATAGATTATTAGAAACACTCGGTCCTGCAGATTCCCACGATGTCTATTCTGATCAACAACTTAAGTCTTTTACTCAAGCCGAGGAGCTTTTGAGGCGTGTGACAATCGTAGCAACGATGATAGTCGAACAAAGATCGGTGGGCATGTCTCCTTTTGAATTCTTTCTCACAACACTGCAGGAGCCGCTACTCGCGGACCGAAGATTTGATGCTGCGGAACAGAGCTCACTTACTATACCTTCCCAACTGAATGCTGCAGAATACCGAAGACGGTATACGGGGAGTGCGGCGCGTTTTAATGTAATAAACGGATTACCACTTGGTTTCAAGTTTTCTGAACACGGTATCGGTGAAGCGGCAATATATTCGATTCCGGGGGAAGGACTGAATTGTGAGATGGTGGAATTTTTGAAAAACAAAGCCAGAACACTCTTTGTCGAAGAAGATCTGGAAGCAATTGTTATGCCTGGAGCAAATGCAGTTGTCAGCCAATCCATTAACAGCGCAAACGTGCAACGAGCTGCTGTGTATGAAGCACTACCTCTTCTCCAATGGACAGATCTGTATGACGGAAAAAAACTGAAAAGCGACGAGTACGCTTCCAGAGTGCCTTTTTGGAAAGATATGTACACAACCCGCATGCATTCTCTGAAATTGATTGAGTATGAAAAAATTCGTCGCTTTATGCTATCAGCTGGAATGATTCCTGCGGGTCAAGAAAATCTATTCAATGCTCTCATTCACGATTTGGGAGGCTTTCTCCGCTCGTAACTTTAAGGAGTCCCACTTGGCGCGTACTGCTTCATGAGATCTTGAATCTGCTCTTGTGTCATGCCCTCCTCAAGATTTGTTGGTGGCTGCATTTGCTCTGTTGCAAGAGTCGGTTGTACCTTCATGAAGCGCGTGAAATCGGAAAACTCAATGTTTGTGGGAGGTACAAACAAATCATCGCCAACAACAGCGGGCTTGCAGTTATTCTTGTATTTTTCTAACTCAGCGAGCATATTGCCTTGTTGTGTCGTGTTCTTAACGGGAGAGCCAGGTTTGTTATCAGAAGTGGCTGTGTAGTTGAGATCTTCATCGGTCAGATCCATTGTGAAACCGGTGTTTTCGCCGGTCCATACATACATTTTCTTATCTTTCATAATCATTCCGCCGGATTCTTGGGCTGTCTTACCGGTAAAGTTTCCCCGGACGGCGCCGTTCTTAATGTACGAAACGGTTTTTCGACCCGCAGCATCGGTAAACGTGCATTCAAGGCTTAGTGATTTTGACAACGCGTCTTTTATGGAAGAAAATACATTCTTCTTCTCATTTTTTTCCGCCATCTGAGAAGTGTTCGGTTTTGAATTTCCCTTCATATTCATCACATATGCACCACCTCCGAGGGCAAGTAATACAACTGCGACTAGGCCGGTTAAAAGAGCAATTTTGGTATTCATGCGATCAGGATAACATATCTCGTAATATTGTCAATATATTAGTGCTCTCTCACACATATAAAGATATCCTTATAGTTCTGCCACAAGAACCATGTTGTCTTGACGACCCAACTTCTAATTATTAGCAGAAGAAGCTGCTTTCTGCCATTGGCAGAGTTGGCAAAATTCTGCTAAAACACATGCCATAAAGCAATTTGTTGTCCTGACAGTCTAAAGTGGTTAGTATGAAAATACATCAATGGTATGTATATGAAACAAAACAGATGTGAACGTGCTGTCCTATTAGTGAGAATTTGTTGCTTTGATCAATTATCTTGCAAATAGGCTATCGTGTTCAATATGACAAAATACATACAGTAGAAGTGAATATGTAAGCAAGCAAGTTCAGATTGCCATCAAAAATTTCTTAAGAATCTCAAGGTATGTATTCAGACTTTGTATGTCTACCCATTCTTCATCTGTATGGAGTCCAGCGCCGATCGGACCGAATGTTACTCCATCGCACCCTGCGGCGTTGTAATGACGCACATCCGAACCGCCATGTTTGACGATTACTTCGCTTAAGGTTCCCGTCACCTGTTGCGTTGCTTCCCGGAGTTTCACTACAAAATTATTTTTCTCGTCAGTAAATTGCGACGGTTCTTTCAGCTGGATGTCGAGTGCGGTTCCCAGGACGAGAAGTTTATTCAGGGAAGCAATAATTGTTTCGGAATCTTCAGGAATATACCGCACATCAAGCCCTGCTTCTGCCTTGTCGGGCACTTTGTTCATTGTCTGATTTTCGGTTGTCACCCGCGCAACGTTTACCGTAGTTTGCCATACCTCGTGTTTAGGAACCGGATATGTCTGTTGCAGGTTATTCAAAAACTGAGTAAGTTTCCATACGGCACTTTCACCATTCCAGGGATAAGCGCCATGGGCAGTTTTACCGGTCGCGGTTACTTTCGCCCACACGATACCTTTTGCTTTATTATTTACACCAAAACTAGTTGGTTCCCCTGCTATCATAAAATCACATAACACCCCCTGCTCTGCCTGGTGTTTTGCGGCATTAAAACCGCCAACTTCTTCATCTGTTACCAGTTGTAAACCAAGAGGATAAGTAACTCGTTTGGCAAGTTCTTTAAAAACTAAAATCTCTACGGCAGCGGCTGCCTTCATATCATCCGTTCCCCTTCCGTACAGTTTGCCGTCTTTTTCGAATGGTTTATACTGCTCTTCCCTACCCGGGACAACGTCGAGATGTGCATTCAGAATTATCTTAAAGCGTTTAGGACGTGTTGTGCCGGAATAAACCAGTGCGCTCGGTACCCCGTTTTTTTCAAACCGTTCGATAGTGTATTCCGAAACTTCCTGCAATGCCCGCTCCAAGACATCTTTCAAAGCCTGAGGATTTTCTTTAGTAGAAGGAATCGCAATTAAATCTTTTGCAAGCTTGACAATAGTATCCATAAAACTATTGTACCACGGCACCAAAAGTAGTAGACTGCGAGTTAATGAATGTTGCAGAGGGGTTGCACATTGATCGAGATTTTGTCGAAGCGTTGTACGGATCTCATCGAATGGTTCCGACAGAGGTTATTATTGCTCAGCGCGTACTGAATCTTATCGAAATGCTCTCCAGCGGCGCCTACCCCGACCGTACAATTCCGATTACCGATATGTTCGATCATCCTCACGTTGCGATGGATTTTTTCGGAGGTACGGCGATTGCGCGATCAGACATACGTACGGGTGGTGTGCCGATAGACAATACTGTGATTTCGTCGGGACCGAAGGGTGATGGTTTTATTTACCATCGGCAACTGACAGCAGATGATCGTGCCGTAGCATGTATTCAGTCACAGTGGTATCGACGAAACCGTCGTTTTCCGCTCCGGATGGGAGTGCATACGCTCCAACTTGAGATGCCAAGTAATGCTCAGTCGGGAAAACATCTCTCTACATCGGATATAGCGTGGGCTGATCCCCGATTTGTTGAGGGTTCCTTTGGTTATTTGAGCTCGTTCGGTTCGGTGCATACGAATCCTCAAACCTCCGAGCCGCTCGCCTTTTCTTGGAATTGTCGCATTCTTCCTCCGACGCAGGAGGTGCTTTTGACTACCCGACATTCGAAATATTTTCCGAACGGTGTTATGTGGAAATTTGCATATTAATATGACTATAAGTGAGCACAGAAATGTCTCGGAGGTGTTACTGGATTTGTGTCCGCTGTCGTTGCTTCCCATTAAACTTTCTAAGCCTCGCAAAACAACGCCTGGATTAGTTATCGAGGGAAACAACCAACAACAGATCGGTCTTGAATATCACATGTCGCAATATATTCCCCGGTTGTTAACGGATGCTGTTCGTGTGGGACGCACCGGTCAACGTACCGGACTTACTCTCCAGAAAGTCGTCGATGCGCTTAACTTGTCTACTGCTACGATTACCCGCTTTTTTGCTCCGGGAAGTCCACATGGGACAGTATATGACAGACCGTATCCGTACCCGTTTACCGATCCGGATGGTAAAGACTGGTTGATGCGTCGCTTAGTATATGTGCAGCGTCTTTACAACGACCTGCCCTGGTACTTTTCTGCTGTTCCCAATATGGTAACGTCCGAAACGCAGTTGTTTGATCCTTCTTTAGGAGATGAACTGTTTCGTGGGGACCCGCAGGACTTGGAAGGAAAAGCTGCAATGACCATGATTGCGCATTGGACGAGTCCGGTAATTGTCGCACAAACCCCGGTTTATACATTTTGTTCTGTTACGGCTTTTGCAAAACAAATTCGCTCAGAAATCAGATCGACGGTTGAAATTACACAGAGCAAATTGCGTAAAGGCATTATTGTGACACCACCGCACGTTATTGATGCGAACTGGTCACATCGTTCCCCGAAGCCTGATCAATATCTATTTGATATCCACGGAAGACTGATTACTTAAATTCCGAAAAAGGCTTTCAGATCGCGGTCATCCTGAACGGTTGCAAGCGCAGTTGCCTGTAACTGTGTTCCTTCCGCTTGTAATGCTACCAATTCATTAACCGGCTGTCCGACTTTGTAATCTGTAACAATTCCCCTGTTTAATCTGTTGGGTTCGAAATTGCCACGCTGGATTCCCATATAATCAGACAGTTGTGTTTGTGAAAGCGGAGCGGCAGTTGCCTGGACAATATGGTGCCACACAACTTGTGCATGCAACTCGATTGCAGGGTATTTCTGACTATAATACTGCAGAATTGGTCCCATAGCGGCAAGTAAATCACCGATTTTCCAGTTATTCAAATGCGGCACCCGAGCATTCAGATGTTCTCTGTTAAACGCACAGTCTTCTGCGTAACTCGAGTGCTCTCCCATTGCGGGGAGTAAAGAAAAAAGACCTCCCCATTTACGATGCAAGTACGGAAGCACAAATTTTTCATTGCCGTTCACCGCGGCGAGCGCATCGAGTCCGATAACATTCATAATCTGATTGAAATAGATCCACATAAGATCTATCCGTAGATCCGGATTCATCGGTGCATCGATTGACTCTACCGTTCCTCCCATGCGGACACGCAATACACAATGCTGACCGCCAGCCGGATACCTGTCCAGCGAGTGAATTGCTCCACTTGTCAATTGTTCTGTTGCATGTTGAAAGTAACCGTTTACATCCAGCGGAATGTCCTGGTTGCGTGAAGTTGCAAGAAGGCGCCGCATTATTGCCCGGGCATCTCCTCGATAACCCATATCTTCACCGTACACATGACGGGTGTTGCCCATCATAAAGGTGGGTAATTTTGCAAACTGGGTAAGTCTGACAGCCCCCATTGCCAATGCACACCGAGGGTCGGCAAGACCGTCTTCTTGTCGGGGCACTCCGCTATGAACGTGCAATGCGTGTGTCGGCCAATTAAGAACCCCTGACTGTGTGAGGTACGCAGTAATATCGGGAATCCCGACGCGACGGTACATCTCGACAACTTCCTCAGGAATGTTGTGAGCATCATTAACGGTATCACGCAATACTTTTGGGGCGAAGGAAAGCAAATAACCATGCGGTGTTAATGCAACCTGGTCTGGACGGCCGCTTTCGTAAAGCGAGCTGAATGCGACTATTCCCCCATTGATTTGTGCTAATTCGTGAGCTTCACGTGCAGCCCGTGCAATTTCCTGCGCAACCTCTACCGGCGTACGTGCATAAGAACCATTACGTAACGGGTTAGTTGCTGTTTCGATAGTCGGTGCCAAGAGTTCCGGGTGTGATGCATCAGACGCATCATTACCGGGGTACGCGGACAGAAGATTTCTTCCATCAGGGCTGTATTTTCCTCCTTCCAGTTCTGCTCCGGTTGTGGAATCTGTGGGAATTTCTCCTGACCTCAAGACTTCCAGGCGTTCCATTGCCCGGCGATGAGAAGCAGTTGTATCCGGAATAGGTGATAAGGCTACGTGTATTTCGGGTGCATCATTTGCAGTATATCCCGCATCTGGTCTTCCCCACGCCTCCGAGGTATCTCCGTTCCATCGGTGCTCATTGTGTCTGAGCGCATACAGTCTCCCATCTAGAATAAGAATGCCTCCTGCCTCTTGGTGACCGATAATAACGTGCCCGCTTTCGCGTTTTGCTTCTGACGGTTCTGCTTGATCTGCTGTTGCCATATTTTGTTTTTGTAACTACTAAAAAGCCCCGCTTGTGGCGGGGCATAAATTTCAAGTGAAATTAATTGCTACCCCGCGTGGGCGTGGTTAAAAAAGAAAAAGAAAAACTTCTGGTTTATATTTCGTTTCGACATGGGCAGTAATTTTAATATTAATTAGCGTGATTGCAAAATCTGGCGAGCTACTGACAACTGATATTGCTCGATTCTCTTAGTCAAATCTAAAGGAGTTACCCCACTTCGTAACTCATTTTGCAGAACTTCAGCGATAGACCCTTGTGGGTTCATGCGGTATGCCTCAAGCGACTGTACGGCCGGCATAGTCAAATTTGCTAATCGTTTAATAACAATTTCCGCTTGTTCCCGAACTGCAGGATACTTTCGTGCCATATAACCTGCTAAATTTATACCTTCTTGTATCAATGCCTTGACATGAGGATGATTGAAACCAAACAATGTAGCCTCATAGGCGTATTGTTGTTGCTCTTGCCATCGAGAGATATTTGGAAACAGTTTTCTAAAATGCTCCGCCGGATGTTTTCCATCACCAAGAGCCTCGTAGGCAGCCATCGTAAGAATTTGCAGGAAACAATTTCGTGCTGTTTCATCAAACATCGAAGGAGAAGATGAACAGCCGGTAAATTCAACTCTACCTGTTTGATTTCTCGGCTCACTCGATGCCATGCGATTTCTCACCCTTCCATGCATAACCGGCATGGGCCCGGCAGAAGTGTCTGCAGTATAGGAAGATCTATCTAGTGTGTGCGATCGGCCACTTACTATCGAATCAGTGATTCGTGAATGAAGCGTATCTGAATCCACAATAAACGGTGCGGCGAACGTGGTGTTTAATGTGTGGCGCATGATGGTGCGCATGTCTCGTGGCCATAATTCTTGACCCCCAACAGTAACGGTAGGAGTCATCCCGTATACCATTGGTGTTGACATCATTAGCATTTCCGCAAGTGTCGCGAGGTTTGAATTGAATATATCGCTAATGGCAATTGCCTCAGATTCAGGTACCCACATAGCTTCATTTCCCGATCGTCTGTGATGCATACCAATGCTTAAGTGGGAGGCGGAAACTACCCAGAAAGCCATATTTCCCATTTGTGATTTCATATCATCAAAATCGGTAAAACTATGGGTTTGTGCAATTTTATCCATCAACTGGCGGGCAACCGGGTCTACACAATCCATATAACTATCCCATAAACGGTGCTGTATTGCTCTAACATAAGGCCCGATTTCACCTTCGCTTGATACCTGCATATCCATTGGAGATGCAGTTGGAAGCGTAGATGTGTCAATAATTACCGCATCTGGATATCGTGCTTTTCTGGCTAAAGTCTGTTCTGCTCGCATGACCATGAATTCACGAGGGCATGTAACTGCTCCAAGCGTTTCTTCAACCAATCCTACTTGTAATTCACCCCCATGAATCTGTGCGGGTGTTCCGTCCTGGTTTATTGCCCACGCTTCTGGCTCGCTTCCACCAGCCCCAAGACCAGTGAAACCATATGAAACTTCCCGTAAGGTTGGTGCGTTTCTCAGAGCATATAAGACGTTCTGAGCAGTGCGCTGGGTTTCTTCAGGGTCGACAGGTCTCTCTAACGTTCTCTCGATGTGGTTTGTTGCTTGTCTACCGCCAAATTCTACATGTGCCCCATCTATCTTTACTGGAATAAACCGGCCATGCCGTACGCTTGCGACAACTGCACCATGCCCGTTAGTTACTACTACACCCGTCTCTCCTAACCTCCCATGAATATCCAAATGCGCTGTATCAATATGTGGAAAGCGGTGGCGGTGAGTCAAGATTTCTCTCAACAACACATCCTTAGTCAGGGGGGTCCCTTGAGTTTCAAAACTATGTTTTGTTTCTTTGGTTGCTGTCATGTTTATTTTTTAACTTTTTAACCCAAAAAAAATCCCGCCTCTTGGCGGGTCGGTCTAATTGGCTTATCAATTATCCCCTCCCGCCTATGCGGTAATAAGGAGGACAAAAATTGATAAGACAGCTAGTTTCATGTTGTGAGTATTATATATGTACAAATATATTTTTGCAAGTTTATATGAGAAAACCGTATAATCATTGCTAGTATGCAAAAAATCGTGAGCTACGGGAAAATTGTTTTTTTCGTGATCGCATGGGTCTTTGTCGGAATTTTTCTCTACAAAAACTGGTTTTCATTGACGGCGCTTTTATCCGTACGCAACTGGTTTTATTTTGTTCTTTCCTTTCTTTTTCTTCTTCCCGCATATTACGCGTTATACCTGGCCCGCAAGAACCTCATCAACGCGTTTCACATGAAAATTCCTGAACACCGCCAATGGAGTATTTTTGCACACAGCATGATTACCCGCTATATTCCCGGAGGGATTTGGAATCACGTGGATTCGGCTTTACAGATGAGGGAGCATGGTGCACCGGTGAAACAAACGGGAAAACTTGTTTTTTTGGAACTGTACTGGCGAACCGTCTTTGGGTACATATTTTTCGGGATAATTATTTTTACCAGCGACGCAGCGCGCAGCCTATTCGGAGTGTTCGGATACGTGCTCTTTTTAATCTCTCTCGTCATTATCGGCGTAGTAACGGTTGGTGTTGGATATATCAAGCCCCGCTTTCGACTTAACTCATGGAGGGTTTTAGGAGAACAGTCCATTTTCGAGCTATTTTACTATGTGTTTACCGGACTTTCGTTTGTGTTTCTTGTAGCTGCATTTCAGAATTTCAATTTTTCGCTGCTCTCGATTTATTATGTCATTGCCGCATCGGCAATCGGTTGGATTGCCGGATTTCTGTTTCTTCCCGCCCCTTCCGGTCTCGGAATCCGCGAAGTGGTGATGGCTTATTTCCTTTCGGGTATCGGTCCGATATTTGCCGTAGGCTTCTCGCTCGTGCTCTTAAGCAGGATCGTTATGCTGGTCCGTGACGTCGCAATCTATACAGGGTCATTATTGCTCACTAAATTACACAAATAACAAATGACAAATTCACAAATCAAATTCAAAATTCAAAATTCAAAACTCGGAAAATGAAAGTTTTGTTTCTGACAACGACTCTCCCTAGGTATCCAGGTGACGGCCAGTCCCCTTTTGTTCTTGAGCAGGCACAGGCATGGAAAACGGCTCGTCCCGCGGATGAAGTAATTATTCTCGCGCCTGACGACAGCAGCGCCAAAAAAAAAGAAACACTCGACGGTGTTGTTGTTTTTCGATATCAGTTTTTTTGGCCCCGATCACTACAAAGACTTCCCTACCCTGCGCTATTACCGAACGTTCGTAAAAATCCCCTCTTACTGATTCAACTGCCCTTTCTGATGCTGTCAGCTGTTTGCAATCTGCTGTTTAAAAAAGAGCTCAAAAACGCGGATTTGGTCTACGCACACTGGATTGTCCCGAATGGACTTGTTGTATATATCGCGCATCTCGCATCTCGCATCGCGCACCGCAAGATCAAATATGTAATTCATAACCATTCGTCGGATCTGAGATTGTTAACAAAAATCCCGCTGATTGGTAAATCGATTGCGCGGTCAATCATACGAAATGCGGAAGTATTTTTTTGCGTGAACAGTCAATTAAAACAAGAAGCAGTATCGTTGTTCGAAAAAAAAGAACAAGGCTTAATCGAGAAGAAGATCGTAGTATTGCCGATGGGTGTTACTATGGAAAAACTCAAAAATCAAATAGACAAATCTACAAATCAAGCTCAAAATCAAAAATTCAAAGTGAAGTATGATATCGGGTTTATCGGGAGACTGACGGAAAAGAAGGGAGTAAATAAACTGTTGGATGCTGTTAAATTGCTGGAGAAAGACAAAGAGGTTAGAATCGGGATTGCGGGAACTGGTGAAGAAGAACAAGATATAAGAGATAAGATTAAAGAATTAAGAATTAATGCAACACTAATCGGACAGATAGATAACACAGAGAAACAAAAGTTTTTTCAGGAAACAAAGCTATTTGTCTTTCCTTCTCTTTCGATTAACGGCGATATTGAAGGAATTCCTGTTTCTTTGCTTGAGGCGTTATGTCAAGGCAAACAGGTTGTTGTTAGCGGGGCAACCAATATAGAGTTGCTGCCCGAATGGAAAAGACTTATGGGAAACGTCGCGCTGTGTTCAAACCCCGGTGATGTGAAAGAACTTGCTCTCGCTATAAAATCTGTGCTAGAATTACCGAGACGTGAAATGAATAAGCGGGCTTTAGATCTTCAGGAGGTGATGAAAAGATACGAGTGGTCCAGCTTGATTCGCGAATACTTTTTAAGTTTGGGTATTTAAGATTATCTCACGCATATTTTAAATTTTGAATTTCAAATTTTGAATTAATCCATGGTTCGCTATTATCAGTTCACTCCTCATTTATCCGTTTCGGTTACCGCAGCGAAAAAACAGTACATCAGGTATTTTGACAGTGAGTACTGGTTTGCCAAAAGCAGCAAAAAACTGCCCGTGGATATAGAACTTCGCGTGGTCGATTCTCTCAGTAACAGAAGCGATGATGCGCATGTGGTATTTCGTTCCATAAAATTCAAGAATCTCTTCTGGTTTGAATACCAAATTGACTTTGCGAGCTCCCCGATTCAAATAACGGTTAAACGTCACTTTATCGACAGTATATATTTCAAGGCATTCGGCCCGTTTATTCAGACCAACATTTTAGAGCCGATACTCTACTATGTGGCTGTTCATAAAAAGCAATACGTGCTCCATGCTGCGACGATTGCGAAAGACGCGAAAGCCACGTGCATTGTAGGTAAAGGAGGAGCGGGAAAAACCACGACATGTCTTAATAAATGCATGAAGGAGGGTTATTCATTTATGGGAGACGATCTGATTTTTGTCGATGCGACAAAACGTAACGTTCATTGGTTTCCCCGACCTCTCCATCTGTTCGGATACAATATGTTCAAGATTCCCACACCGCACGGATTGAAGGGTAAGCTTTTATTTTGGAAACTCCTGGCAATTATACGGTTAAAGGATGTTATGCGTTTTTTGCTCACGCTCATTTCGGGGCAGAAGCTCTTGATTTCGACCCGAATCGATATGCGACTCCTCTACCCCTCTATTCACTTGGTGAAGTTAGCGCGGCTCGATCAAATAGAAACTTTGAAATTAAATTCGAAAAATCTCGTGCAGGAAATCGAAAAAGCATCGGATCTCAGAGCAGACCTTGTGACCCTAATCAAAAAACTTCCTAAAAATGTGCAGGAAGAGTTTTATGAGAAAGAAAACGCTGTCCTCATATCAATTTGCTGATACTCTACGATCGTGTATAATTAGTCCATTATTAATTTAATATCCTTTTCGCATGGCAAAAACAGCACTCGTTACGGGAATACTCGGACAAGACGGACCATACTTAGCAAAATTACTTCTCGAAAAAGGATATAAAGTATTCGGCTTGGTACGTCGCTACTCAAACCCGAATTTTGCCAATTTAGATTTTCTCGGTATCACCAAGGATGTTGATTATGTTGATGCTGATTTGACGGATGAAGCATCGCTCTATAACGTTGTCCACAGAACTCACCCGAATGAAATTTATAATCTCGGAGCGCAATCGTTTGTCGGGAGCTCCTGGGAAATGGCGAAACAAACAACCGAAGTAAATGCACTCGGTGTTCTGTATATGTTGAATGCAATCAAGCAATTTTCTCCGACAAGCAGATTTTATCAGGCATCGACCAGCGAAATGTTCGGTACCGGGAATGATGCTGGTTTGCAGGATGAAACTACCTGCTTCCACCCCCGCAGTCCGTACGGTATTGCCAAAGTCTATGCATATTGGATGACGGTAAATTTCAGGGAATCTTACGGTATGTTTACCTGCAACGGAATTCTATTCAATCATGAATCGCCACTGCGCGGCATGCAGTTTGTTACCCGAAAGATCACTGACGGGGTCGCCCGCATTAAGCTCGGTCTTGCAACTGAGCTGAGGCTTGGCAACCTTGATGCAAAGCGTGATTGGGGTTTTGCTGGGGATTATGTAGTGGCAATGCACGAGATGTTACAACAGGAAAAGCCCGATGATTATGTGATCGGTACGGGAGAAAACCATAGCGTGCGAGAGTTTGTCGAAAAAGCCTTCAAAGCAGCCGGTGTGGCTGATTGGGAGAAATATGTGATAATCGATCCCCGTTACAAACGTCCTGCAGAGGTTCCTGATTTGAAAGCTCGTCCGGTGAAAGCAACGACGCAACTCGGATGGAAACCGACCGTAAGTTTTGACGAACTGGTGAATATGATGGTAGAGGCAGATCTGAAACGACTGAAGATTCAAAAAAAATATGATACCAAATAGCGTAACAATCAGAGATTTGCAGAAGAGCATAAAACAACGCGAGAAGGATTTGCGTATCCCCTTTCAAAGTTTAACGAAGCGTGAAAAGGACATATTGGCAAAAACGGTCAAGCTGACGGAAGAAGTTGGAGAATTGGCTAACGATATTCTCGCAACCATGTCTCTGCAACGGAAATCCAAACTTGACGCATTTGACAAGCGCAACCTGTATGAAGAGTTTGCGGATATTGTTATTGCTGTAATAGCACTTGCAAACGTCATGGATGTGAATATGGATCGGGCTGTCCAAGAGAAACTTAAAAAAATCCTGACTCATTATGTCCATGACCGGGCGTAAACACAAAAAACTTTCGATCATTATTCCCGTATACAACGAGGAGGCGTATATTTTGTCCACACTTAAGCGCGTGAGCTTATCCGACACGCTCGGGTTACAAAAAGAGATTATTGTTGTGGATGATGGATCTACTGATCGTACTAAAATTCTCATAAAAAAATTCGAAATTCGAAATTCGAAATTCGAATTTTTGGAACATGCATGTAATCAAGGAAAGGGTGCGGCGATAAAAACGGGAATACAAAAATCAACAGGCGATATCGTGCTTATCCAGGATGCTGACTTGGAATATAATCCCCAAGACTACCCGAAACTTTTAAAGCTTTTTGTCGAGCATAATGCTGATGTTGTGTACGGATCGCGATTTGTTTCCACCGAGTCGCGCAGGGTGCTGTACTACTGGCACTCAGTCGCGAATTTTCTGCTTACAAATGTTTCGAATATGCTGACCAATCTGAATTTCACGGACATGGAAACCGGCTATAAAGTGTTTTCAGGAGAGTTGCTGAGGAATATCGGTGAAAAACTTCAGAGTAAGCGTTTCGGATTCGAGCCTGAAATAACCGCACGGATCGCAAAGGTTCCGGAGCTTAAAATATTTGAAGTAGGAATCTCGTATGCCGGTCGCACATATACTGAAGGAAAAAAAATTACTGCCTGGGACGCCGTGAACGCATTGGGCGCAATTATCAAATACAACGTATTTTCCCGCTGATGAAACTGTTTCATGAGCCTTTTTTTGAACCGTTTGCGCGAATTTTCAGGTTTGCCTTCGGAAGTATGTGGATTCCACGCAATAAGGAACTTGTAATGCTTGATGTTGGCTGTGGTCCGCAGATCAGGTTTTATCATTTTGCCAGACTGACGGGAATCCGCTTAAAAAAGTATATCGGAATCGATCCTCTGTTACATGAAGACGTGATCAGGAAACATAAAAAAAGCACCTCCCTTGTTTTGAAAACAACCAATATCAACAAGACTATTGCTATTTCGGACAACTCCGTAGACCTCGTGGTCGGTTTTGCATATCTCGAACATGTCGATTACCCACAGGAGATCGTGAATGAGATGATTCGAGTGTTAAAACCGGGCGGTGTGGTGATTCTAACAACTCCAACCGACAAAGCAAAACCGGTTCTGGAATTCCTGTCATACGCCCTGCGGTTAATTTCACGGCGGGAAATAGAAGAACATAAACGATACTTCACTAAGGAAACGCTTATGTCTTTGGTTTCCAAACAGAATCTCCGAAAAGTAAAAATCTCGCACCATTATTTTGAGCTTTATTTGAATAATCTCTTTATAATTAAGAAACATGAAGCATAAACAGCTCTGGGCCTTCATTATATTATTCGTGGGTGCGTTCCTGTTCCGTTTAATTGCGTTAAACCAATCATTGTGGTTAGATGAGGGAGTAACGGCCCGCGTAGTTACGGAATATAACATATTGGAGATTATCACCAAATTCTCTCCCGCAGATTTTCATCCTCCGCTCTACTACATAGTTAATAGTTTATGGTCAATGGTTTTTGGTACAAGCGAGATAGCTCTGCGGATGCCGTCGGTGATTTTCTCGCTGATAGCGGGAATGTTCGTGTACCTTATTGTCGCGAGTCGAGAGTCTCGGGTCTTAAAGTCTGAGAGCCCGCCTGCCGGCGAGGCAGGTCTGAATGTCTCAATGTCTGCACTGTTTGCTGCGGCGATGTTTCTGTTTAATCCGCTGGTTGTCTATTATTCTCAGGAAGCGCGGATGTATATGATGGCCACTATGTTTATTACGGGGGGGGTATATTTTTTAACAGAAGTAAAAAGCATAAAGTTTAAAGTAGAAAGTGAGGTGAAAAATGAGTCTAAAAGTCTAAGCGTCACGCGTCTGAATGTCTCAATGTCTCAGAGTCTGATGGCGGGAATATGTTTGTCACTTGCTTTTGCAACGTTCTACGGTTCTATTCTCATTATTCTTCCCCTACTTGTTTATGTGCTCTTTAGGCGTAACTTTCGACTTTCACTTATACTTTGTACTTTACTACTTACAACTTTTCTTTTGCTTTCGCCGCTCCTGTATCAACAACTGTCCCATTCACGGGAATCTCTGTCTGTTGTTGCAAATTGGAAGGCGGTTCTCGGGACTACGTCAATTAAAAACCTCGCACTGATCTTTATCAAATTCACCAGTGGTCGTATAAGTTTTTACCCGAAAACTCTTTACTATGTTTTGGCTGGTCTCTGGTCATTGATCATTTGGTCGCTGGTACTTCTGGGTGGAAAGAAAAATCCACCTTATTTGTTCTTAATTATTTGTACTTTGTCCTTAGGTGTCGTATTTTCATTCATCACTCCCCTTCTCCAGTATTTCCGGTTCTTATTTCTACTGCCTCTCGTTGCAATTCTCATTTCGTCCGGAGTAAAAAATACAGCTGCGAAATCGTTAGTTCTGACCGGATTTATCGGTTGGAGTCTGCTCTACCTTCTTATGCCCGGATTTCACCGGGAAGATTGGAAAAGCTTAGCTCGATTAATTGACGAAGCAAAACCGGTATATGCCATACCTTCGTCTATGGATGCTCTGACGTATTACCGACAAGATTTAAGGACAAATATTAAAGATTTAAGAGATGTTAGTCAATTATCGAAAGTCTCAGTGTCTGAAAGTCTGAATGTCAATCAAATTATGACATTAAGACAATTAGACGAATCCCTTCAACAGAAGGGTCTTCAGACCGATTTGGTTGTTATTCCCTACACTTCCGAAATCTACGGATTTGATTACCGGCATGTTTTAGGTACAATGGGGTATGTCCAAAGCGACGTATCGGTAGTCCGCGAATTATCAGTTGAGACATGGAGAAAAAAATGAAAAAAATCTTGGTTACCGGAGCGGGTGGTTATATCGGATCGGTCATGACGTATATGCTTCTGAAAGCCGGTTATGAAGTGGTCGGTCTTGATAACTTTGCTACCGGATTTAAAGGCCCGCTCGTATTTTTGCAGCAGATGTTTACCGAAGGAAAATTGCGTTATTACCAAACTGATTTGAAGGGTAATCTTCAGGAACTTTTCGACAAAGAGAAAAACATTGACGCGGTTATTCAGTATGCCGCGGCACTTTCCGTGAACGAATCGATGAAAGATCCGGCAAAATACTTCAACAATAATGTCTGTGGAACTCAGAATTTGCTGGACACAATGCTCAAAAACGATGTAAAGACCATTATTTTTTCATCAACGTGCGCAGTCTATGGAGATGCCAAGTATTCACCGATTGATGAAGATCATCCGACCGAGCCGAAGAATCCATACGGAGAATCAAAGCGAATGGTTGAACGCATGCTGCACTGGTACAGCGAAGTGAAGAATCTGAAGTATGTAGCCCTACGCTATTTTAATGTCTGTGGTGCGACAGATGACGGACTTATCGGTGACGCCAAGAAACCGTCCGTACACCTCATGCAGAACGCAGTACGGGGCGCACTGAACATTGAACCGTTCTATCTGACGTGCCCGACCGTTGATACCCCCGACAAAACACCGATTCGCGATTATGTCAACGTTGTCGACCTTAATGATGCGCATCTCAAGGCTCTCGACTACCTGATGAACGGAGGTTCGAGCCAAATAATGAACTTAGGCACGGGAAACGGCAATTCGGTACTGGAAATTGTAAATGCTGTACAAGCGATCACGGGTAAGAAGTTTGAGCTGCAAAGCGGTGAGGCACGACGCGGTGAATACGCTCGAGCGGTTGCCAAAATAGATAAGGCACAAAAACTCTTGGGATGGGAGCCAACACACAGTCTCGAAGACAGTGTAAAGTCACTCGTGACCTGGTACAATGGGAAACCGAATGGATGGGAGGAGTAATTACTAATTAACATTTCTTAGTTCTTAAAGAGTTCTCAGTTCTTAATTTCTAAACAAAGTTGTTTAAGAACTGTCACTTAAGAAATCTTTGAGAACTAGGAACTAAGAACTTAGAACTCAAAATATGATAGTCGGTGTAATCTTGGCAGCAGGAAAAGGAACACGAATGAATTCTTCAGAGGTCAATAAGACCTCTCTTCTTTTTAATGGCAAACCGCTTGTTCAATACGGTATAGACCTTTACAAAGGCGTTGTGGACAAAACAGTTATAGTCGTCGGATCTTTTGCCGAAAGTGTGAAAGCTGTCGTGCATGAACCTGAAGTTATGTTTGTTGACCAAATTGACATGCTGGGAACCGGTGACGCGGTACGGGTGGCTGTTGAAGAAATTGCCCGTCGTGATCTTCATCCACAATCGGTGCTTGTCGGATATGGAGACCATATGATGTTCTATTCGCAAAACACGGTAAAACGACTTGTTGAAGAACAACAAAATCGTCACGCAGCCCTCTCTCTGGTTACCTCCGACTACGACAGAACGGATGAAATGCGTTTCGGCAGGATTGTCCGGGATGAGGCAGGGTTTGTTAAAGCGATTGTCGAACATAAAGATGCGAGTGCCGACGAACGCAAAATTACGGAATTTAATCCCGGCTTATACTGCTTTGATTTTGATTTTCTGGCGCAAAACATTATGCGGCTTAAGAACTCTCCAAGCAGTGGTGAATTTTATCTGACCGATCTCGTATCGGACGCTGTGAAACTTGGTATGAAAGTAGTTCCGCTCCATGTGCCGTTTTCGGAAATAGGACTTGGTGTTAATACGACCCAGGAGCTTTCCGAAAGTCAGAAGTTGTACCAACAAAACCACTCATAACATGATGGATGAAACAGGGGGAATAGACAATGTTACATTACGTCTTCTGAGTTCGCGCCCACCAATTGTAAAGGAGACGGAAGAGCGTCTGGGAGTGATCCGGCAGGTTCGACCGGATGATATCGGAAATCTTCTTGTTCATGATGTCAAGAACGCGGTCCTCAAAGATGCTGGGTATGCAGAACTTACTACCGTTGTTCTCAAAGATGGAGGGGTGGTTAATGATATTTTCCCAAAACTAAGTAGAACATGTCATGCCTTGAGTACCTGTTGGACTGATCCATTAGAACGCCTGGATGACACACTCAAAGCACTGCCGGTGTTAAGTTCACAACTTTTAGATGGTATGACTAAAATTCGTGAGCTGCCAGAATTTCAGAGCATGTTGCATCTTGATGATCATACTGATTATCGATATGAGCTAGCGATAGGACTTCAGAAGTCATTTAGTCGGCTGGAAGCTTTTGGTCGCATTCTACCGACTTTTTCTGACGAAATGCGTTTTTTAAGAGAGCCGTCTGAAGAATCTTACAGAGTTCTTGCTGCACATCGTGTTCCTCTGAAGGACGTTGCGCAGCTTGTCGCCGGAAACGACAATTTAACGGTACCCGACATAGAATTACATGGAGGAGAAGTGGTTGCTGTTTACAATGTTTTGTTCAATGCTTACGCACACCGTCTTCCCGGGTCAGATGTTACTGTTATGTTACACGAGAACATGCTCATGGTTTCAAACAAGAGTAAAGACAGTCTCAATAAGCGACGCGGTGATAGTTTGCAGGGTATTTTCCATATTCACCCCGACCAATTACAGAAGAAACCGGTAGGCGGTGATAGAATACACTGGGGTTTAGTCATTTCCGCTTATATGGCCGGACTGCAAGGAGGTAAGGTTGATGCTCAGGAAGAGCAAATAAGCGGAACGTCGGATTATGATGTGCTTGTGAAATTTGACTTTAACCGGCAACTGGTTGCTGCTAAACACGTACAATAATATTTATGGGAAAAAAAGTAGATTTTTTGGAGGGAATACGCACACTGAGTGTTATGGCAGTTATGTTGCACCACTTCTTTTTTGCATTTATGCCCGCCCTTATTACCGGTAACGTTGATCAGTCACATACGGTGTTTCACATCGAAACGTTTATTGCCAGGTCTCCGTTAAATATTTTTTATAACGGGAACTTTGCTTTTTTTCTTCTTTTTGTTGTCAGCGGATTTGTCTTGAGCTATAAATTTTTTAAGACCAAGAGTATTGAAGTCGTGCAGCAGAGTGCGGCTAAAAGATACTTCAGGCTTGTAGTCCCGGTGTTTGTTTCGGTGTTTATCGCCTACTGGTTTATGAAACTGAACCTATTTGCCAATATGCCGGTTTCCGTTATTACTCATTCATACAACTGGTTGAACAAGTCCTGGAACTTTGTACCCAATTTTTTTGCCATGTTATACGAGGGTTTGGTGGGTACGTTTTTCTTCGGAACCGCAAAATACAATTCCGTACTATGGATGATGAGATACGAATTTTTCGGCTCATTTTTGGTATTCGGATTCTTGGCTCTGTTTGGCAAAGTAAAAGCACGATATCTCTTATACGTGGTATTATCACTCGTTTTTTTGCAGACATTCTATCTGAGTTTTATATTAGGAATCATCCTTGCGGATCTTTACGTGCATGATCATCCCCTATTGCGGAATATTCCCACACCGGTTCTTGCGGTCCTCGCAATCGTCGGAGTTTTTTTTGCGTCATATCCGATAGCTATGAAAACTGCCGACACTATGTACGCAATGTTGCGGCTGCCCTTTTTAAAATCTTACGTATCGTTCTACCATTCAATCGGAGCCGTTATGCTGCTGTTGGTAATTTTTAATGTCACGTGGGTAAAAAACTTTTTATCACTTAAACCGTTTGTGACGTTTGCAAAACTTGCGTTTTCACTGTACCTTCTTCATCAAATAGTTTTGTTCTCGGTTACGTGCTATAGCTTTCTGTTCTTTGAAGATAAGCTCTCGTATTTTCAGAATATAGCAGTGAGTGGCGCACTTTCTCTTGTCGTACTGTTGGTTGCAGCAGTTGTTATGTATAACATAGTTGAGAAAAACGGCCAGAAGATGACACAATATATCTATTCGAAACTGTTTTCGTAATACATGATGAAGAATATTTTTCTCCTCGTACCTCTGTATAACGAAGAAAAATATGTAGGCAAGTTTATTGCTTCTCTTCTTCCGGAATTAAAAAAGAATACAGAGATAAAAAACGTCGTATTCATAAACGATGGATCTACAGACACTACCCTCGATATCATTAACTCCTTCGCATCTCAATTTCCTTCCACAAAAGAATTCATTACGCTTAAGCACCATAAAAATGAAGGCAAGGGTTCGGCTATGAGTACCGGACTTGCCTATGCAAAGAAAAATAACGCTGACGCGGTACTGTTTATGGATGGAGATATGCAGCATGACCCGAAACATTTGACGCAATTTATACAAAAACTAGAAGAATTCCCCGTTGTGTTCGGGCATCGGAATATGCCGACAGAAATGCCCTTTTTAAGAAAACTCGGAAACAGTGTGGCTAATATTGTCATTTCTCGTGTGTTTGGCATAAATAGAAAAGATATCTTATGTGGATATATCGGTCTAAGGCGTGATGTGTTGTCAAAACTGTACTGGAATTCACATGGATACGGTGTAGAAACAGAACTTGCAATTGAAGTTCACAAATCGGAAATACCTTTTGCTGAAATTTCTATCCGAACTATTTATTTTGATCCGAATAAAGGACTTAATTTTTGGCAGGCATTTTGGATATTCTGTTCGATTCCCTATTGGTTCTTTCGGCGCAAGAACTTGGAGTAAAGCAACACATCGTAATACGCGCGCATCAAACCTGCTTGTATCCCTCGCAACCCGTCCCGGTATCCGTGATGGTAGATCATCCACCTGAGAAATATGTACGGAGGTAGTGCAATGAGTTTTAAGAAAGCATTCAATGTGGTTTCATGTAACTCCTGTGCTTCCAATGTTGTGTAGGAGTCAAATTTCTTCATGAGTGTTGCTGTGTCGGGATGGGAATAATGCAGAAGACTTGATTTTAAATATCCAATCCTTCCGTTTACTTTAAACTGCTCGTGCACTTTGACAACCGGGTCGTATTTACAGAACTGAGGTTTGAACAGTCGTGTTAACCGGTCGTACGCCCAATCCCCGCCTTTCAGAAAACCTCCCAGGAAATACTGTTGACGAGGAAGACCATAGGCGACAGGAATGTCTGAAGGTCTGAGGGTCTGAATGTCTGAATGTCTGTTGTCTTTTAGACTATCAGACATTTGAGACTTTAAGACTAATTCGATTTCTTCCCGTAATTCATCTGTTACTACTTCATCCGCGTCTACCCGCAACATCCAATCGGTTGTGCAGTTTTTTATGGCGCTGTTCAGATCTTTTTGCACCTCTTCAAAATTGTCCTTATCCGATGGTTGTTTTTCGATTACTATTGCACCGAGTTTTTTGGCAATACGGGCGGTGCTGTCCGTTCCGGAAGAAATAACTACAACCTTGTCACACCACAGTAAACTTTTCACACATCGCTCAATATTGTGTTCCTCATTCTTTGCTGGAACAACCGCTGTAATTGTTTGCATATTCTAGAAATATTATAGTCTATTTACGGACAGGCTGTATGCATGTGCATTTGCTACAATAAAACCATGAAGCGTTTTTGGTGGGTAATAGCAGCAGCTGTTTTTTCGGTGTCTGTTATATTAGGAATACACAATGCCACACTATACAAACCGTGGCACGGTTTTGATGGAGAAGGCCACGAATATTACATTACGTAT